>Ga0302215_10000004_pt1 | contig 245866 bp, 232 predicted proteins | sample II_Fen_N3_1_FD_194580 | JGI IMG/M metagenome (GOLD analysis project Ga0302215, IMG submission 194580) | Peat permafrost microbial communities from Stordalen Mire near Abisko, Sweden - II_Fen_N3_1 | ecosystem: Environmental > Terrestrial > Soil > Wetlands > Permafrost | place: Sweden: Abisko... | reverse complement strand
CAAAAGGATGAGTCTTTTTTCTATGCAATTGTGCTTCACTTTTTAGGTGAAAGTTAAAATCAGAACAAAACCAGTAACAATGCGGTGCGAAGCACCGTTAGAAATAACTAGATGAATAATCTAGGTTTAGTTTACTTAATATAAATTATGTATTCAGGACTGCAAGAGGTAACTATGGTGCAGTATCACCAGACATTTGCTCTACAAAAGGGAAATTTCTCATGGTACAGTATTAAATGAGGCTATGAATAGAAATAAGTATCTGGATAACTGGTATAGTATCCCGAAAGAGATTGGGAAGAGCATTAAGATGCTTTGGGATTGAAATCAGCTAGTCATTTTACTGTGAAGAACAGAGTTTTAGCTATTGAATCTTGGGAAGAAATGAGAAAGAAGGGTTGGGCTAATGGCGAGTATATTAGAAACAACTATAAATACACGTGACTTAGGAGGATATTATACAGATTCCGATGTGAAAAAAGAAATCAAAACGGACTACTATGATTCGTTTACCTGTAGTGCAGACAAATGTTCGTTTACTTGTTGTCAAGAGTGGAATATTGCAGTAGATGATGATACCTTTATAAAATGGAATCGCTTAAGCTTAACAAAGCAGAATAATCATTATTTAGATCAATATGTAAAACAAAAAGATGGCTCACTTGTCATTGCAATGAATGAGCAGAAGCAGTGTCCTTTCTTAAATGAACAGAAACTTTGCAATCTTGTATTGAATTTTGGAGATGAAGTTTTGTCTGAAACCTGTGCGATTTTTCCTAGGCAGATACACGAATTTGCAGATAGAAAAGAATATTCTTTGGTATCCTGTTGCCCAGAAGTTGTGGATTTGATGAATCAGCAGGATAAAATCTGTTTTACGAAGAACATGTTTGATATGGATAAAGACATTTTGTTGCAGATTCGAACGATGATGGTTACTATTATGCAAAATCAGCGCTTTTCTATTTCAAAGAGTGTGATGATTATTTTTTATATTCTTCTGGATAATTATCAAAAAGAATCTGTATTAAAAAAAGAGATAGATGAATATAAGGACGAAGCTGTTTTAAAAAAATTATCAGATACCATTGATAATATGCAATTTTTAAGTTTAGATACTTTTGAAGAAAATAATGAACTTTTTTTAGATATGGCAGAAAATTATCGCAAGCAAGAGCTATATACCAGTTATCTGGAACCAATAGCTGTGATAGCGGAAAACTTATCGAGAGACTATGATAAGCGTAAAATGATCACACAATTACAGAAATTCGAAAAGCAGTTTTCTTCTTATGAAAAGTTATTTCGCAATTACATTGCTGTAGAAATTTTCTCAAATAGTCTGATGCCAGAATCGGATATGGAAAGTATGGTTGTTATGATTCAATGGATTGCTATGGAGTATGCGGTAATGAGGCATGCGATCTTTCTAAGTTGGATACTTGATGAACAAGAAAAACTGTCTTATACGAAGGTACGTAATTATATTGTTGTTATATCACGAATGATGGGATATGACCAAGAAGATATCTATGAATATCTGGAAAAAAGTTTTAAAAACTTAATATGGGAATGGGGATATTTGGCTTTGCTTATTGGAGCAGAATAAGGGCCTTTACTTAAATAATGCGCCAATATAATATTCGGTGCATGGAGGTATACTTCACTCTACCGTAATAGGTGGGTGAAGCATTTTGTATATTTTGGCGAAAGCAGATATTCTTAAGCAAAAGACATATATGAATAAGACAAGTCCGGAAAAGGCAATCAAAATGTTACTGATGTATCTCACAAGATTTAATGAAAGTAATCGTTTGGTATCAGCCTTGATATGGCTTGGAAAGGGTATTTCAATGAACTACGAAGAATATGAAATGCAATGCAAGTTGCAACAAGAAAAAAATTATAATTACCTTGAATTATTTGAAAGAGATTTAATGGAATCCATTCGAGATACAGGAAGGCTGTGGGGTTAAGATTGATATGTTTTTAGGCTACTTTTTCATACATAAGTGTATGTGGTCAACCCCGGGAACAATAAAAACATCGGCGGCAAGTATTAAGAAATTCTACAAGTGTATGAATGAACTTGGATACGTATCGACAGAAGATTATAATGATCTCTGCACAATAATCAAAGAGAATATGGAAATGTGGCAGAATGATTGTGCGGCATTTAATAATTTCTACTAATAAATTTATCATTAGTGAAGATGCTCATAATGGAAAAGGTAACTGTTAATATCGAGTTTATTGCAGATGCTATGGAAGCGACAATGGATGGTTGGGAACAATATTTGAATATGGAAACAGGTGAAATCATATCTTTATCAAATGGAACATGGAGCGATATGGATGACGAAGATAAGGCTTTAGCTGAAGAAATAGATTCAACAGATAAATATGTTCGCCTTCCAAATCAATATGATATTGATGAATATAATATAATGGAGGAGTTTGCATATGCTACTCAGAATCCAAGATATCAGGAAAAGCTTTTATGTGTGCTGCGAGGGCGTAAACCATATCGTAATTTTAAGGATGAAATTAATTATTTAGGAATATCAGAAAGCTATTACGCGTGGAGACTGATTGCACTTTGCAAAATAGCAAAAAATTGGTGTGAGGAAAATGAAGTTCCATATGAGATTAAAACAGAAGGGTTGAACATCGGATGGCTATAAAACTAACAGATACTTCTTTATGAAAAAAACTAAAGCAGATGGATGAAGTAAGTTGGATAGGAGAAAATGATGGAAAGTAGAGAACAAATTGCAAATCATATAAAACAATACAAAGCACAGGATGTGAAATTATTATATGATTTAATGGTTAAGATTCTTTTAGGAAATAATGATTTCCATTTGGATGAAAAAGCAGGAAGGGATGATTTGATTTCTGTAATAGAGGAAGAAACCGGTAAAAAAATAGACTACCAATTAGATACTGTAATTGGGAAAGAATCTGTAAAAATATTTAGGCAGATTGAAGAACTGGAGTTTTCAGGGAGCAAGCTTAAGAAAGCTCAGAGAGTAGAGTTGATGGCAGATGTCCTGGGAGATGATACTCTTTTTGAAGGATTTTGTTTGGCTTTTTATGACACAGATGAATCGCTGTTGAATTTATGTAAAATTTTTAGTTGTATGGAACGATATAACGAATTAGCGCAAAATGAAGTGTATCAAAATAGAAAAAAATATATGCGTTTAATATCGGATTATGCTATAGCTGCTGTAAACCTTTACGGCGTAATACATGTTACAGAACTTCAGACCCTAATACTTGAATATGAAAACACTTTTGATGAAAATGGATATAACCATGTTGATGGAAACTATAAAAATACGGTGATGTTTACCCCGGAATTTATATGTACATGTACCTTACATCAATTGATTGGAGATTCAGTACCGGCCATATGTACAACGATGGATGGGTTTCTGCTTCATAATAGCTTTTTGCATGCGTATCAGATTGAACAAGAAAAAATGTTGCAGTTCTTTAAAGGAACAAAACGAGAATTGATAGAAAATGATCTTGAACGTTTTTATAAATCGGTGCGCTCATCTTCTTTTCGCATATTATATGAGGATGCAGGTTTAAAGCAGATGTATCTTCCGACTAAAAAGGAGTTTTTGCAATATACGGATAAAAATTACTATGAAGTATCCAATGCAGAAAAAGAAATGCGAAGATATATTGAGAAAAAGTTTACGCCTAACTTTGCAAATGCAGCCCAAAAGGCCGGAGTATCTGTGAAAGAATTTGTGGATGATTTTATGAAGGAACTCCATTATCAGGCAACTGATATGGGAAAGGGTGGAGAAGAAAGAGACCCACACAAATATACACAATTTGTATTTAATTTCCTACAAGAGTATGGCATTGATTTGGAAGATATCGATCAAGCAAATGAATTTCTTGGATATGCGATGAAGGTTGCGAATTCTGTTAGATTGTGGTGCAATCATGGGTGTACACCGAATGAAGTGAGGCGTGAGACGCCAATAAACCTGAGAACAACTACGATTGTTCCTGAAAGTTCACTCGCAGCATCAATGCTGGCCGAAGGACGAGACCAGTTAGGTCAAATGGGGATAAATATCGATCTAGATGCAACATCAACAGATATTTCATCCATTTCTTTTGATAATGGAATTAATGGAACGATGACGAAGACTACAAAAAAAGTCTACCCGAATGATCCATGTCCTTGTGGTAGTGGAAAGAAATTTAAGAAGTGTTGTGGCAAGTTAGCTGGTTAAGGTATAAAGAAACATTAGTCCTTATCTTTTAGGATTGAATGAACTTGAAGATTTAAAAAATAATTCTTAACATTCCTTTTTTATGAAAAACTTCTTGACGCAATACATTTTATTACATATAATTTATCACAGAGAATAAATTAAGGATGGTAACTCATGAATACAACACTTAGATGGATTAGATTTGAAGCTATTATGATCGCAATATTACCGAACAACGGGATAAGTGCGTCCAAAATTAATCGCTTTGATCAGAACCATATAAGGAAATTGGAACATTCATGATAGTATAGAGATATGGATGAATAACCCAAGGCTTATAGGTCTTGGGTTTTTTTGCGTGTTAAAATGAAAGGAAGAGAAGAATGATAGAATTAAGCATAGATAATTTAATGAAGTTTTATGGAGCAAATAAGATATTTGAAAGCATTTCCTTTGATATCAAAATCGGTGAACACATTGGTTTAATTGGGAGAAATGGCTGTGGAAAGACATCAATCTTTAAAATATTGATGGGTCAAGAGGAACAACAAGCCGGTAACATCAGTATTCGAAAAGATTGTAAGCTGGGTTATCTAAATCAAATTCCTGAATATGAAGCAGATACCACTGTTATGGATGTGATACAGATGGCTTTTGAACAGATCTATGAATTACGAACCAAGATGGATGATTTGGAGCAGAAGATGATTGATCTGATGGATCAAGAGCTTGAGAAAGCTATTTTAAAGTATAGTAGATTGCAGGAATCATATGAATTAGGCGGAGGTTATGAGCTTGAGACAAAGATTAATAAAATAACGGAAGGACTTAAGATAACCGAAGACCTTAAGCGAATGCTCTTTAGCAGCCTGAGTGGGGGCGAAAAAACAAGAGTAATTCTGGCTAAACTTCTGCTTGAGGAACCGGATATTCTCCTTTTGGATGAGCCAACGAATCACTTGGATTTAAACACAATCATATGGCTTGATAGTTTTTTAAAGGACTATAAGGGTGCGGCACTTATCATATCACATGACAGATTCTTTTTAGACAATGTGGTTGATAGAATAATAGAACTGAATAATGACCGGGCAGAAGAATATCTGGGAAATTACAGCTATTATGTTACGGAAAAAGAAAGAAGATTTTTGATTGCCCAAAAGGAGTATCAAAATCAACAGAAAAAAATAGATCGGATGGAGCAACAAATTGAACGTTTTCGTATCTGGGGTGCCATGAGAGACAGTGAAACAATGTATAAACGTGCGAAAGAAATTGAAAAACGTCTTGATAAAATTGATGTCATAGATCGCCCGATATTGAATAAAAGAAAAATACGTTTGGGTCATACAGAAATAGAAAGGTCAGGAAAAATTGTGATTGAAGCTGTTAATCTTAAGAAAAGCTTTGGAGAACGATTGATTTTTGAAGATGCAAAGGTCAAGGTCTTTTATCAAGATAGAGTGTGCATCATAGGTGAGAATGGCTGTGGTAAAACGACTCTTCTTAAGCTACTATTAGGAGAGATAGAACCGGATGGTGGAACGGTTAGGTTGGGTTCACAGGTTGTGATCGGGTATCTTCCGCAACAGGTTGATTTTGAAGATGAGAATCAGACAGTTTTAGAGTACTTTTCAAGACTTCATAACCTCACTTATGGGGAAGCCAGATCCCAGTTGGCTAAGGTATTATTTTTCAATGAAGATGTAAATAAGAGTATAAAATTTTTATCCGGTGGTGAAAAAAGCCGCCTAAAGCTTTGCTCACTGACCTATGAAGGGGTTAATCTTTTGATTTTGGATGAACCAACAAATCATCTTGATATAGAATCACGTGAGGTGCTAGAGCAGACCTTATTAAATTTTAGCGGAACACTGTTTTTTGTATCTCATGATCGGTATTTTATTGATAAAATTGCGGATAAAATAATTGAAATTGAGAATTTGACCACCAAGGAATATAATGGAGATTTTACTTATTATCAAGATGAAGTGAAAAAGATGCAGGAGAAACAAGTAGTATTACAATATGATCTAGTAAAACTCCAAGATAGGAATTATAAGTTTTGTGGTTCCAAAAGCAACACATTTTCGGAACCTAAAAATGCTAATTTAGAAAATGCTTATACAAAAAATGCTTATGCAAAAAATACTAATTCAAAAAACACGAAAAAACTGGAGCTTCTTGAACAAAGAATTGAGGAGATGGAAGAAAAGATTCGGTCATTAGAGATACTAATTGAAGCGAATTGCTCTGATTGTGTAACACTGAAGGAATTATTTGAGGAAAAGGAGAAAGCAAGTAAGGAACTTGATAAGGCATATACGGAATGGTATAATCATGAGTAGCTATATACCAATTTAAGGGAGCACTTTTTGTCTATATGTAAGAAGTGCAATAGTCTATTTTCAATCAATCCTATAAATACAATAAAGATCCGTAGAATGCTATGAAATAAGATAATAATCGGATGGAAGAGGATTAAATACCTTGATCCGATGTTCATGAAAGGAAGGGTTAGTTATGATTTTATATTTTAGTGGAACAGGAAATAGTGCATATATTGCTAAAAGATTATCAGAGGAGTTACAAGACGAACTACTGAGCATCAATAACAGGATTAAGAAAAGTGATACTTCACGTATAGAAACACAACAACCGCTGGTGTTTGTGTTACCAACTTATGCATGGAGAATCCCTAGAGAAGTCGAGAGATGGATTAAGACAACAGAATTCTGTGAAAACGTACCTGTATATTTTGTAATGAATTGTGGAAGTGATATTGGAAATGCAGAAAAATATTTGTCTCTACTTTGCAAAAAGAAGAGGTTTTTGTTTCGAGGTGTTAAGGGGATTGTAATGCCGGAAAATTACATTGCTCTTTATGATACTCCACAACCCTTAGAAGCAAAACAGATTGTAGAGCACGCTGAGTCATATATTAAAGAATGTGCAGAAATTATTTGCCATAAAGAAAACTTTCAAAAAACAATTTCATCTACATCAGATAAGATAAAGAGCTCTCTTGTTAATGTTGCGTTTTATCCCTTGATCGTAAAGGCAGATAAATTTCGGGTAGATAATAATTGCATCAGCTGTGGCAAATGCGTCACAGAATGCCCATTGAACAATATTGAGTTAAAGGATAATAAGCCTGTTTGGGGCAAGAGGTGTACTCATTGTATGGCGTGTATTTGTAAGTGTCCCGTTGAGGCGATTGAATATGGAAAAAGTAGCGTAGGGAAACCACGTTATCAATGCCCTATCTAGGAGAATATAAATGCACTTATTGCCATCAAAGAATATGATTTTTCGTGCATCAAATGCAGTCATTGACATTATCGCAAGAAAGCATGCTCCATATGTCAAAAACCAGATTGTAATAACAAAGAAACAAGGCATGCTACGCTCTAATTTAGTAGCATGCCTTACTTATTTTATGGTATGAATTTATACCCACCGTCATTTATAGGTGAAACATAGTTTCCACCAAACAAAGTTATATTAGTATTTAAACATATTAAGGACATTTAATTACATCGATACTATTTGCCATTACGCATGCTGATACAATAGCGCTAATTGATGCTATGCCTTCAACGCAGCAATGAGGTTCACCAGGAATAGTAGGAGCAATTCTAAAGTTACTTCCTACAACATCCTTAACGGTAACAACTTCACAATTTCTAATCTCACAGGATACAAATATATTGTTGATAGGGAATACTACACATTCGTAGCAAGTAAATGGTACGGTTATCGGTGTGCAGCCATTCGCACGAATTGTAACCGGAATTTGTAGTTCAGCAAAGATTTTTACATCTGCAGTTTTTACACCTGGAATTCGACCAAATTGCGGACAAATAAAGTCTTCGTGTATTTCACAACAGGTATCAATGATTCTAGCACTAATGTCATTTGAAACATCAATAACTTCATAACCCGGAATATTAACACAGCATGTCACTGGAATTTCTGTTCCTTTTGTTACTGTTTCTTTGATTATTGGATTGCACAATGTCACACAGCCTTGATAACGTATCTGAGCTACAAGAAATCCTAGAGTATTGCCACTTAAGCTTGTAATTACAACGCGATCAAACCCAGGACCGTCAGTAATTGCTGCAAATAAACGGGCGCCCTGAGATGCTGGACCAATTGGTGGGCCTGGCACTGTTATAGTACGAGTAATGCTTCCGGCAAGGGCAGACTTTGCATAAAATTCAACCTGGTAAGTGAAGGTTCCAAACAGGTTTGGCATAAGCTCAAAACCAAATATTTTAGACGGACGGGATAATTCCCATTGCATTGTAAGTGGAGATGAGCCGGAGATTAATGTTTCTGGTTTTGGATCTTCAGTAAAGGGAGGAACTCCCCAGTTGTTGATTTGGTTTGTACCTAGCTTTCGCATTGGGGAACTAAATGTTATCGTCTGAAAACCGTCTGTTATTGAATTAACAACAGCTTGATTAACAATATTACTCAAGCTTATTTTTGAGGTGGTAACCAAATAAGCGAGATCAGGATTAGGAATTGGAACGAAAGGATCTGCCTGCGAGGTAAAAGCAAAGGTATCCTCAGTTGGTTCTTCAGATATAGCCAATAAATCTGAGCTTATATCCAGAGTAAGCTTATCCGAGTAAGTTGATTTGATAGCATTCATTATAATAAATACCTCTTTCATAATTATTATGATAGTTAGATTTACAAACATATCAATATATAATATGAATATCCGACAATATATGACACAGAAATTTGTCTTTTAGGTTTTTATTAAATTGGATACTTGCTATATGCATCGAGACAGGACCAGTCGCACTGACCCAAAAGGTACCCTGATGAACTTACTATGTGGTTGTAATGAATTTTTAATCAATTCTCAATATTAGTTAAGTTACTTTTATACTTAACTCTTCCTTCCAGTACATCATCATAGAATTGCTGCTTATTTTCAATAAAAGCAACGCTATCATTTAATTCTAATATTCTAATTATTAAATCTTCTTTCTGTTTATCTAACATTAACTTGCGTTCAGAGATGGAGGATTCCCCCTTTAGACATAGGTTGATATAGAGTTTCATATCTTGAATACTCATACCGCATTTTTTAAGACAAGACAGGTTGTTTAGCCAAGCAATATCTCTTTCATCGAAAATTCTATAGTTGTTTTTATCCCTTTTGACATTGGGGACTAATCCCTCATTACAATAAAATTTAAGAGTTTCATAGGTCATGCCGGTTTTTTTACAGGTTTCTTTCATTGAATACATAATAGAATTCCTCTCTAATTTAAATTTAAAGCAATTTAAGTATTGACCGGTAGTAACAACCGAGAATTATAATTGTATTGTAGGACAAAATATGAGATAAATCAAGGAGGAATATAGAATGGAGTATGTAACTTTAAACAATGGGGTAAAAATGCCTCTTTTAGGATATGGAGTTTTTCAAGTATCAAGGGAAGAATGTGAAAGATGCGTAATGGATGCCGTTAAGGTAGGCTATCGTTTAATTGACACGGCACAAGCTTACTTTAATGAAGAAGCAGTTGGATATGCTATTCAAAAATGCGGCATTCCTCGGGAAGAATTATTTCTTACTACAAAAGTATGGATCGATAATTATGGATATGAAAAGACAAAAGCATCTGTACTGGAATCTATGAAAAAGCTAAAAACCGACTATCTGGATTTGATTTTGTTACATCAGCCTTTTAGTGATTATTATGGCTCTTATCATGCTTTAGAAGAAATGTATAAAGAAGGAAAAGTCAGAGCAATTGGGGTAAGTAATTTTTATCCTGATAGACTGTCTGACATTTGTGCTTTTAACGAAATTACTCCTCAGGTCAACCAAGTAGAAACCAATCCTTTGAACCAACAAATAATGGCTCAGGTGAATATGATTAAGAACAAAGTTCAAATTGAAGCATGGGCTCCATTTGGTGAAGGCAGAAATAATATGTTTACTAACTCTTTAATGATAGATATCGGTAGAAAGTATCAGAAGACAGTGGCTCAAGTTATTTTAAGGTGGCTAATCCAAAGAGGAGTTGTATCCTTAGCGAAATCAACACATATAGAAAGAATGCAGGAAAACTTTGATATCTTTGATTTTGAAATATCTCAAGAGGATATGGAAACGATCAAATCATTAGATACTGAAACTAGCTTATTCTTTTCACATCAAGAAGCAAGTACGGTTGATTACTTTGTTGAACTTATTAATCAAAGAAGAAATATAAAATAATGTTTGAATATTCGATCTATGGGAAATAAAGAACTTTGAAAAATTATATGGAGGAAACAAAATGGAATATTCTAAACTAGGAAATTCAAATCTACAGGTTTCGCATCTTTGCGTAGGATGTATGAGCTTTGGCGATCCTGGAAGCAATTTTCACGCATGGACATTGAATGCCGAGGAGAGTGAAATGCTTGTCAAACACGCTCTTGATCTTGGTATTAATTTCTTTGACACAGCCAATATCTACTCAGCCGGAACCAGTGAAGAATATCTGGGTCGGGCAATCAAGAACAATATTGCCCGAGATAAGGTAGTTATAGCTACCAAAGCTTATTATAATGAGGGTAAGCTTTCAAAGGCGGCAATACAGCACGAGATTGATGAATCTCTCAAAAGACTTGGCACCGATTATGTTGACCTTTACATTATTCACCGCTTCGATTATGATACCCCTATAGAGGAGACAATGGAGGCACTGGACGGTCTTGTCAAGGCAGGTAAGGTGCGGGCTCTTGGCGCTTCCGCTATGTATGGATATCAGTTTAATAATATGCAGCTTGCTGCTGAGAAGAATGGTTGGACACCGTTTGTATCCATGCAGAACCATTACAATCTGCTTTATCGTGAAGACGAGCGGGAAATGATTCCTATTTGTAAACAGCAGAATGTTGCACTTACTCCTTACAGTCCTCTTGCTGCGGGCAGGCTTTCGCGCCTAGAGTGGAAGACGGATTCGAAACGTAGCCAGACCGATAAAACTGCCATTTCCAAATATGATAGTACACAAGAAATGGACTATAACATTGTACTTCGTGTACATGAACTAGCAGAGAAATATGGATTCACAATGACTCAGATTTCTCTTGCATGGCAGTATGCAAAGGGAGTTACAGCCCCCATTATCGGAGCAACTAAGGCAAAGTACTTTGAGGATGCAATCGGAGCATTCAATGTAAAACTTACTTCGGATGACATTAGTTATCTTGAGGAACTATACGTTCCTCACAAAATTGTTGGAGCTCTTTAATATTGTTAAATTAATTTATAAAGTGAACCAAGAGAACTTAAAATGCAAGTTGTATAAAATTTTCTGCATATTTATAATGTAATACATGGGGGGTGACGTTGTACTTGCTCCCCCATGGATAGTGAATTATAATTTATCTGGAACCATAAAACTTTATCAGTGCATTTTTAATGGAAGGTTTAAATACCGTATTATGGTCATAGCCATCGATAACCTTGTATTCCAGTGTAAGACCCTTATAGGTATGTTTCTTTATATCTTCAAGATTACTTTCGATTAAGCCAATGAAACCTGGTTCTTCATTGCCACCTACGGTAATATAAACAGAACAATTTAAGGTTTGCTTTCTTTCATAGAACCAATCTTCGAAATCATTTGCATTTGCTATATTTGTACTTGCCTGGAAAGAGGGACTGCCTATGTAATAGTTAGCAAAGGTATCTTTGCCTATGGTGTCACTATGAAACAATGCATATAGGCCCCAATAACCACCGTAGGAATGGCCGGTAAGTGTTGTTCTAGCAGTATCCACGCGATAGTTATCACACAGATAAGGCATTAGGTTCTCTGTTAAAAACTGAAGAAATAAATCCGGTTGCTGAAGTAGATCTCGCTCTCTGATGCTAAAATAATCATAACCATTCGGATAACCAACACTGACTAAGATAACATTTTCCACTTCACCGGATAACATCAACTTACGTAGTTGGGGATGATCACTGAGCCTCCATATGCCATCTGTCATAAGAACCAAAGGATATCTTTTTGTTTTATCGTAATTTGGAGGTAATGATACGTGAATTACAAAGTTATCATTGATTTCTTCGTCATACATGACAATCTCTTTAATATATTCGGCAGCGTCCGGATCGATTCCGATCACTTCCTTATAAAATTCATGTTCTTTTGAAAGTTTGCCAACCGTAATGCTTTCTCGTTCTTTTTTGGTCATTGCCTTTGATGCAGCAACGCAGGCAGCCTCGTTATTACCGTATTCCTTTTTGCTAAAATAGCAGATACCGCGAAGAAGAGCTTCACAATCAATTACGTTATGTCCGGCTCCTTTTAAGACTTCGTTGTTAATAGTAAGTCCTTTATAAGCGCGATTCGTCAAAGTATTAATCCACTGATCAGTTTTCATGAAGGGTAAGGTTTTTTGGTCATCCTCCGAGCGGAGAAGGCATACGTTAGCGGATAGGGTAGTATTCCCCTTGGAGAAGAATTTTTCCTCTCTTTTTGATATATCTAATTTATCTGTTTTATTATTAAGTTCCGGATTAATGATAAGGTAATTCGCTACACTGTTACCTGTATGTAATAAATAGGTTGCAAAATATCCTGCAGTTTTATATCCTGCAAAGCATATATCATTTCTATCAACTTTATACTTATCACACACCCAGCCAAGCATATTATCAGTTAAAAAGGTTTGGTATGCCTGTGCATCTTTGACAAAGTCTCGTTCAGCTACTGTTGTTGCTTCGCTATCGTTGCCACTGTTTATAATTGCTATAAGCGTCTGTGTTGCATTCGTATTTAAATAATCTCTGAGTGCCGTAAGCTGTGTTACATTAAAGGTACTACCTTGCACTAGGAAAAAGGATGCTTTCTTTGATGCATCATACGACGAACTTTTTAATAAAGTAATTTCATAAGTCGCCCCAATTTCTTCGTCAAAGAGGGTTATATTCTCACCCAGTTCCGTGTTTTCTGCGATTACTTTTGCTTTCTCTGTACCTGTCATACTGTTAAGATAAGGTTTGGATTTTTCTTTGGTGACATTACTACATCCGCTTATCACTGATATAATAGTAAGAGAGCAGATGATTAATAACAATTTGAATTGTTTCATAGGTTATCCTCCCATAGTTATACGACTTTATATAGGATTTATATTACTATGTAATGACAAACAATTCTTGTCAATTCCTGTTCATTTTTGTCCGAACCATAGTTGCTTATTCGTTTGTACCATTTACTAATGGGAGCCACAATTCACTAATTACATCCGCTGCATTTCGAAAGCCTTCCCTGCATACCTCCAAGGTTCCAAGTGCGTTTATTTGATACGAGGAAAAGGGTAAGAAGCTTGTATAAATCTGGTGCCATAGTCTTTGAATTGCAATGGGGCGTATACCCTTACAACGAAAGACAAGCCACCTTCTGGCAGGTATTTCTACTATTTCATATCCTACGGGAACAGTATCTTTCATATATTCGACACCAATACTTAAACGGAACTCGCTCCCATTCGGTGCACAACCAATCTCATCGTGAATACCTATGATTGAGTCTGCAAAGTAGGTTGTATTATCCTTTGCTTCGTAAAGGATATCATACATACCTTCTGCAGCGCAATTCTCTAAGTATTCGGGGATGGTTTTTTCTTTCTCTTCACTGGTTTGGATTTGAAATATCTTGGTTTTGGCCAATACCCTGATGCAGCTATGGTTAATTACCTGATAATCTAAAGAAGAACCCCCTTCCACCTGCAACTGAATATTCACTTTGTTATACAGTTTTAAGCCAGCACCGTTTTTTCTCACAGCATTCGGTGTTGTTCCATGAAATCTTGTAAATGCCTTGGTGAAACTTTCTGCGGTTTCATAACCATATTTTAATCCGATGTCAAGTATTGAAGTATCAGATAATTGTATATCTTCACCGGCTAAGGATAGCTTACGATTTCTGATATACACACTGACAGTTATTCCTGTTACAATACTAAAAATCTTTTGAAATTCATACTCTGACGAGAAGGCCTGTTTTGCTAATAGGTCTAATCTCAACAAATCCCGATCATCGGTTAAGTGTAACTCTATATATTCGATTACTTTTTGTAGCCGGCTAATCCAGTCCATTCGTTATTTCCTTTATTTGTTTTCTTTTAATTATAGATAGAAAACAGTCCAAAGTAAATGTATGATGCTCATTTGCTTTAGATTTAAAATGATATTTTAGATAGAGATTAGTATGACAGCATGAAATATCCTTAGTAAAGTACTTAAAGTACGAAAGTACAGTTTGTAATTAACTGTTTGAATGTATTGTGGAGAAGTTACACTGTTGAAAAGATATTTGATGAAAAAACGGTAATAAAGTTAGGTCGGCTGGAACGGAGAATAATGCTAGAATCAAAGTAGCCCTAAGTTGACAATAAGTCAGCTTAGGGCTACTTTTGTTCACTGTGCTGTAATTAGTCTTTCGACATCGTAAAGCCGTGGTGCCTTTATGTCGTGCTTTCTAGCGTCTGATATAACTTCTAAAACAGCATAACCAACTTTAGTATGGTTATGTGCTATAAGTGCATAGGTTGTACTTTTTGGTGAAAAAACAGTGTGACGCATAAGAAATCCAACAACGACAGGTGGTAATGTGCTTATTACTTTTGTCATAACATCAATTTTTGAGCCTTTTGCTTTCAAAATAGGTTTCATTTCTTTCATGTTACGTCCTATTCCAACCATAGCCTCGGGTGATGAAACTACTTTTTCGAAACTACCTCGTTTTAATACTTCCATTTCCATTGCAACGTTTAATGCAAAGTGATTCCGGAGCCAACTTTGAGGATCCTTTTGAACCGTAATCTTGAAGCCTGTCTCTACAAAAAGCCTACGAACCTCTAAATCTCTTTTGGTGGGCTCGGATTCAAATGTTCCAAATTGAACTGTCTTGTAAAGCCCACCATAAAGAGTATTTCCTTCAAATCCACCACCGGCACCGGGAAAGCCAAAAACCATTTGATCAAGCGGAATCGGGTTAACAGCTAGTTGAGGATCTTGCCAAAAGTTGTTGAAAAAAAGTACGGTTGCATTTCCTACCCGTGGCGCAAGGTACTTGACCACACCTGATACTTGCTCGGGGTTGACACTCATAAAAATGAGGTCATAGTCGTGATTTTTCTTTATTTCTTCATGTGTTACAATGGGCCATTTTTCTTTGACGAAACGATCTTTTTTGTTTTGCCTATTATCCCATAATTCTAAGTTTACATAGGAACCATATTGTGCTTTTCTGCCTTCACGAACATAAAATTCAACGGTATGGCCTGCATGTTCAAAGGCCCAAGCGTACTGCGTTCCTATGACACCGCGACCAATAAAAAGTATTTTCATAAATCATCCTCCTAAATGAACACGCGTTGACTTTTCAACATGTGTTTGATATTCTTAGCATACTGATGTGTAGAGAGTATTTCAATGGTTATAGTTGTCCCAACTGTTGAGAACTCAACATATGGTTCTAATTTGTTGAATATCTGGAGGAAAATGTTGTGGATAGAAGAATAGAAAAAACAAGGCAGTTGATAATGACTACATTCATCGACCTTTTGTCTGAAAAGGGATTTGATAAAATAACCATCAATGAAATTGCCGAACGTGCAAACATAAACAGAGGGACAGTTTATCTTCATTTCGTAGATAAATTCGACTTGCTTGATAAATGCGTTGAAAAATATGTTGAGCTACTACTGCAGCACTGCGCCAATCGTACTGACACCAATCTAGAAGCAAGCGCATTTCAAAGTGTATTTGAATATTTGGAGAAAAATTTTACAATATATAAGTTACTTCTTAACAATGAGAGATTTGGATTTTTCCGTAGTCGTTTATATGCTATTGTTGCGCAAACAGTAACTGAGGTTATTGGCAAAAAGTCAGAAAACAATGTATTTTCAAATGATGTAACCACTCAATTTTTGACTTCAGGATTTATTGGAGTATTGGAATGGTGGATCAATAATTCTATGCCCTGCAATGTGCAGGAAATTACTGAGAAGCTTATATTTTTGCTAGAACCATACACCAAGCACCATGGTTCGCTAGCCTAATATGTAATTGAAGGTGCCAACGGTTCGACTCCCTATATAGCAGATAAGCTTATGAATGATAAAGGGGTTAAGGTCATACTGGATTGTGGATTAGCAATATAGTAACTTAAATATTATGGTTTAAAATGGAAATTAAACATGATATAATACTAATTAATAGCAAAAAATTAAGTAAGTTAACAACGATGGAAAAGGAATTAATATGGAGCCACTGTTCACTAACATGACAGTGGTTCTTGTAATCATACCAATTAGCATTAAAATAATTTGTTTCACTAAGAAAAATCTACCTCTTACTTTCGGAAACTCACCTCTTAGGCTACAACTATTTACATTTTTATAATTACCAATATAATGTAATTATTGTAATACGGACGTAATACCAATCGAATAAAAGCAATTGTTTGTTTGATATTACAGTCCTTATTAAAAACAACTAAAAGGGAGAGAAAGAATGTCAAAGATTATATTAAAGACAAATAAACTCAATAAGAGTTTTAAATCAGGTACACAGGAGCAACAGGTATTAAAAAATCTTGATATTGAGTTTTATGAAGGGGATTACACGGTTATTATGGGTTCCTCAGGTGCGGGTAAATCCACCTTACTTTACGCATTATCCGGGATGGATAGACCGACAAGCGGGGCGATTCGTTTTTTTGACGCTGAAATTGCTGATTTAAATAACGATAAGTTGGCAGTATTCCGTAGGAAAAACTGCGGCTTTGTCTTTCAGCAAATGTTCTTGCTTGATAACATGAGTATTTTAGATAATATTTTAGCAAGTGGTCTTTTAGTGAGTGGCGATAAAAAGTCTATTGTTGCAAATGCGAAAGAATTACTTGAAAAGGTTGGTTTAACTGAAATGATATGGAGAAAGTTCCCCACTCAGCTTTCAGGTGGAGAAAATCAGCGTGCCGCCATTGTTCGTGCACTGATTAATAAGCCAAGAGTTGTTTTTGCGGATGAACCTACTGGGGCGCTTAATTCTGCAGCAGGCAATTCAGTACTGGATGTTTTGACCGAAATAAATAATGATGGTCAAAACATTATCATGGTTACACATGATTTACGTTCAGCAAGACGAGGCAACCGAATTATTTATATAAAAGACGGTGTAATCAGTGGCGAATGTGTTTTAGGCAAATACGTGAGTGGTGATAAGTCACGACATGATAAACTCAAAGCCTTCCTGTCTGAAATGGGGTGGTAAAGTGAAAAAATTATGGATGCATGCAATTGCAAATATACGTAAATCAAAATCCTCCTCCACAACTTTAGTAATCATGTTTCTCGTAGCAGCACTTCTTTTAAATTCAGGTCTTTTGGTTGTTATTAATTACGGCAGTTATTTTAGTAATTTAAAACAGGAACTTAAATCATCGGACGCTTATTTTGCGATACCGGATAAGATATATACGGATAAAGTCAAAACTTATATTGATAAAAATGAGCATGTAAAGCAAACACAAACGCTTGAAGGAGTAGTGTTAGAGGCAGATATTTTATCCAAGGGGGAAGAAAAGTCTTTTCCGATCATGTTTACCAATATAGAAGAGAAAAGAGAGATAAGTAAGTGGAAGTATGTGGGCGAACATTTGCCCTCCGAAGATATGTCCGTTTATATTCCTGATATTTTTAAAGCGGTCAGTGGTTATCAGTTAAATGATAAAATAAAACTTAACTATAAAGATAAAGAAACAAAAGAAGAAAAAGCAATTACTTTCACAGTGAAGGGCTATACGGAGGATGTTTACTTCAGTTCGACCGACACAGGCTACATCAGCTTTTATTTGCCACAAGATACCTATCAAAAGGTGAAAGGTATTATAAATAAACCCGAAAATATTACGCATGTAGTATTTACTAATTTAGACAATGTGAAAAATGTACCATCAATTGAAAATGGTATTCGTGATTTAGTTGATTTAAATTCCGCTTCTTTAATGGCTGCTGATCCGTCCACTAGACTAGTTGTCATTGATGTTGAACTAATCCAATTAGCACGTTGTATGATGGCAACTATGATTTCAGCTATGATGGTAATGTTTGCTATAATTATCGTAATTGTATGCTTGCTGGTTGTTCGATATCGAATTATTAACAGTATTGAAGAAGATATCATGAAGATAGGTTCATTAAAGTCTGTCGGTTATACAAGTAGGCAAATTATACTGTCAATTATATTGCAGTTTTCATTGATTGCGGGTATTGGAAGTCTTATTGGTATTGCTCTTTCTTACCCTGTGCTGCCTGTTGTCTCCACCGTTTTCGAACAACAATCGGGACTTAAATGGGAACAAGGCTTTGATGCAGGTGTCAGTGGGGTAGCATTTTTAATATTATTGGTGATTGTTTTAATGATTGTATTGATAGCAGCTCGCCATATCAGAAAATTGAATCCTATTAATGCGTTGCGTGGTGAAACTACTGCTCGCAAGTACAAAAGAAATCATATTCAACTTGAAAAGGCACACGGCAATTTACCGATTGCTTTAGCCTTGAAATCTGTATTACAAAATATAAAGCAAAATGTAATGATTAGTGTAATTCTTATCATAGTTACATTCTTTGGAGTATTTGGCGTGATTATGTATTACAATACAACAATTGATACAAAAGCTTTTGCTGAGGTTCCAGGTATGGAAATCTGCAACGCTATTGCTGTGCTAAATCCAGAGAAGGATCAACTGGAAACAGTGAAAAAGATTGAAAAGATGGATCATGTTAGGAAGGTACAGTATTTAGATGAAGTGAAAGTAAAAGTCGAAGGTATGGAAGTTGCGGCTTATGTAATGGATAAATATGATAAAAAAGAGACAAAGTTGGTTTATGAAGGAAGATATCCGAAAGACAACAATGAAATCACTCTCGCCGGTATATTAGCTGGAAGATTGAATAAATCGATTGGGGATACTGTTACTGTTGGTTTTGGAGAAAATAAGGAACATTTTAAAGTAGTCGGTTTATCAAATGGTTCTCAGATGGGTGGTTTAAACATCTCAATTCTCGCAAAAGATTATAAAAGGCTTAACTATAATTTTAAACACCAGTCCTTATATATTTATTTAGAGAAAGGCACCGATGCCGCACAATTCGTAACTGATTTAGAGAATAAATTTGATAAAAGCATGTTACTTACCGCTGTAAATTTCGATAAAGGAATGGAAGAGGGGATGGCATCTTATCAGAAGATTGTAGCCGCCATGGGGCTAGTAATGCTAGTTATTACCCTATTTGTAGTCACGTTGGTATTATATTTTGTTATCAGCTCCTCAGTAATTCGAAAAAAACGGGAACTTGGCATTCAGAAAGCAATTGGTTTCACCACATATCAATTAATGAACCAGCTTTCCATCAGCTTTACAATACCGATCACAATAGGAGCTGTAATCGGAACACTTCTAGGAGCATTTTATACAAATCCGATGATGTCACTTTCCATGAAGAGTATGGGAGTAATGAAAGCTGGATTTATTGTAGATCCATATTGGATAATTTCATTTGGTGTTGCTACCATTGTGTTCTCTTATCTTTTATCCATGGTGATCACTTGGAGAATTCGTAAAATTTCGGCTTATGCGCTAGTTACGGAATAAGCATATACATCAAAACATAAGGATTATAAAAATCTGGGATATTCATAACACCTCCAAAGTGCCGTTGTGAATATTCCAGATTTTTTTTATAGTTCCAGCAGCTTGTAAATATATTTCTCGTGGTATTTCCAGCAGGACTTACGATTTTCTGCTTTCTGGAACTATAAGTATATGGGATGTTGACAGACCAATCGATGTGTTTAGTGGGACATTTAATAACACAGGGGTTCAAAGTGGGGATGTATAATAAGATTAAGATAGTTTGGTGTCGCTACCACATTATTTCAGATGCAGCCAAGAGTAAGGGTGCACTCGGTGACAGTGAATTTGTAAGTGTTGCAAGAATATAAATGGTACAATTTGATTATGTAAAATTTCGAAATATAAGTTATAATATAGTTGAAGGTTAGAGGGTATTAATCTTTTGGTAGACGGAAGTATATTCGGATTAATACGTTGCTTTCGGAAAATACAGATAGAATTCATGAATGAGATACAATCCATGTGTTATATGACAAAACATGTAGTAAAGCGAGAGGGTAAAGATATGAAAAAAGTAAAAATTGTCAGTGCAGCACTCATAACAGCACTTGTTCTGCCTACAGCATTTGAAGTGATACAAATTCCCCCATATAGTAATGTCATCATTGCTGAAGCAGGAACAATCAAATTGTCACAAAGTGTTTTAAAGTTAAAAATCAAACAAACCTATAATCTGAAAGTAAATGGTATAAAAAAAACTACAACCTGGTCATCGAGTAAATCATCCGTAGCATCAGTATCAAACTCTGGCAAAGTTACTGCGAAGAAAAAAGGTACGACAATCATTACCGCCACCGTTGGTGGTAAGAAGTATACCTGCAAAGTTACCGTAACAACCGTATATGCGGATGGTACATATACCGGTATTGGTACCGGTTTTCATAATGGAACTACTGTGGTATCGGTTTCTGTCAAGAATGATGTAATTAGAGATATTAGTGTTATTTCCAATCAGGATACACCTAGATATTACAATTATGCAAAACCCGTAATTATTAGCGAAATTCTAGCTGCACAATCAACCAATGTAGATGCGGTATCCGGCGCAACATATAGCAGCTTTGGTATAATGGACGCTGTAGCAAATGCGCTGAGTAAGGCAAAGAATTAACCGTTTCCGCTTATGCCCATCATTACAATGGAAGAATAACCTCCAACATGAAGTAAAATATAGGAAAGAGTAACATATGGGAAGGTGAACCGTGGAGAATAATAAAAAAGATTCTAAGATTATTATGACACTGGGACTCATAGGAATCGCCAGTGTACTGATTACAATTATTAGTGATTTTATTTTAATAGGGAAACCAAGTTCAGCCTACGAATTTCTTCTATCTGGAACAGAAAGTATGTGGGATATCTCTACACAGAGAATTACAGTAGGTGCTTTTGTAGGTGTAGTGGTATTACCATTTCAGCTGTTGGGTCTGGTTCCGGTTTATTATGCACTCAAGTCTTCCGGAAAAGTGCTGCCGGTTTTAACAGTTATAACTTATGGCCATGCTTTGCTTATGGGAGTTGCATTCCATATCGCCTACGCTTTTATCGGGAGCGGTTGGAAACTGAATCGTCGTCCGGATGCGACTCAGATTACGATAGAGCTTATGCAACAATATCATCTCTATTGGACAATTATTATGGTTATCATAACTTTAGAGATTATGTTCTGTTCTGTTATTTATTCAGTAGTCGTATCGAAAGGAAAAACGTTGTACCCGCGATGGGTTGCAATCTTTAACCCAGCGTCAATGGCAGCATTCACCTTACCGTTCGTATTTTTGCTTCCATACCCAATCGGTGGATACATAGCACCAGCATGCTTAAATATTAGTACATTATTATTCTTTATCCTAACACAAAACATTACATCCAAGAGACTTAAAAAGTTATGAGAATGAAACAACAAATATAGTAGTATAGTAGCGAAAAGATTGGGTATGATTAATATGAAGATACTATTTTTGTGCAGTAGAAATAAGTGGAGAAGTCACACTGCAGAAAAGATTTTTAATGGGATAAATGACAATGAAGTAAGGTCCGCTGGAACAGAGAATAATGCAAGAATCAAAGTAACTGCTGGGCATATTGGATGGGCAGACATGATTTTTGTTATGGAAGAAAAACATTTGAGAAGAATTAAGGAAAAATATAGAGATCAACTTATCAATAAAAAAGTTATTGTTTTGCATATTTCGGATGACTTTGCTTTTATGGATGAAGAATTGATTGAAATTCTAAGATCACGAGTTTCTGAGTATATTGAAATATTCTGATATATGTTAAGTTGAGAGTAAAAATAGAATTTGATTAAATGATATAATGATTCAAAGCAAAAAACGAGGTAAAATTGGCATATTTCAATGCTGTTTTTACCTCGTTTTTTGCTGATTTTGTTGATGACAAAGGAAATTGTTTGTTTGCATTTCCAATTTGTATTTTTATTTACAATAAACATTAAATAAATTCCTATAAAATAAGTTATATTAAAAATATATGAAAAGTATGTTTTGGTACTTGACAATTCAAGTAGGAAATCATATTATTCATATATGATAAAAATGTAAAGGCGGTGATTGTTCGATATGAAGGGAAGGATAGGGTCTCCTCAGTCGCTTGAAGTTGTTACTCCTCTGGCACAACGCACCATCGAGATTAAAATGGCAGATTCCTTTATAAAACAAATACAAAGGAAATACGGAGAAGAAGTTGCTTTGGAAATCCTTCAGTCAGTTGTAGAGGAGCAAGCAAATTCTGCAGCAATTCAATTTCAAAAAAATAACCCGGTACGTTCTTTACAGTCCTTATATGAGGTCTGGAAAATTCTTGGAGGTGACGGCAGGCTAGATCTTCAACTTGACGAACTGAATGAGCACACCTTGAAATTTCACATTAACCGATGTTGTTATGCAGAACGTTACAAAGAATTGCAGTTGGAATCATTGGGCATAATGTTTAGCTGTCGCAGAGACGAACCATTTGCAAAAGCATTGATTCCGGGTATAAAGATGACGCAGTCAAAAACCATTTTGGAAGGCAACGACAGTTGCTATTTCGAATACACATTGGAGGGAGTATGAAACTATCAAAATCATTAACTGAAATTTTAAAAGCAAAAGCCTCCGGATTGACCATTGCATATCTTGCCACAGCTTCACTTGGTGGAAAACCGAATGTTTTGCCGTTGCCCTTTACGGATGTGGTAGATGATGAATTAATCTTGTTTCCAGATTTATTTGCACAAAAAACCCGTGTCAATCTAAATGAAAATACCCATGCTTCAATCACCATCATCAATGATGAAACTAAGATACAAACCGTGATAGAGGGGAGAGCTGACGTGATTCAATGGGGACACCCTGCACGTTTTAAATTATTTGGTTTAGAAGCAGAAAAGGTATTGAATGGTTGGGGGGATTGGGACGAAACTGTGGAACCAATTTTAGAGGCATCAGAAGAAAGTGTTCGACCTTCTGTTTATGCGCAACGTGGTGTAATAGTGTTCCGCCCTGAAAAAATAGTGGAGGTGATCCAGTGAAACTAAATTCGGAAATTAAAAAGGCACTTAAGACCGTTGGTGCAGGTGGAAGCGTGGTGTATTTAACTACAGTATCAAAAGAAGGGATTCCTAATATTGTGGGTGAACGATTTGTTTCAGTTTTTCGAGATGAATACATATTTATTGCAGAAATGTTTGCTCAAAAAACACGTGTAAACATCAATGAAAATCCACATGGAGTCATCACTATGGCACATCCACTTCGTGGACGTACTTGGACTTTCACCGGTCCCATCACCATTCTTCAGGAAGGTTATCCTGATGATTATGTTTGGGAAGGTTTGAATGCATCGGAGGCGCTGGATGAATGGGGAAATTGGGCATTAAAGGAACCACCGTCAGAAGTTCCCCCCGACATTCGGCCGCCTGCGCTAGTGCAAAGAGGAATTATCGCTTTAAAAGTTGAGAGCGTCACCAGTTTTGCGCCTGACGCTGTTGGAAAAAGTCTATAACTCATCCATAAAATCATTGATATGAAAGGAGATTGTATGGCAATCTTATCACCCCGTATGAAAAATTGGCTTGCCGGACTTGGCGGACATATCGCCACCGCAGATAAAAAAGGTATCCCGTTGGTAGTGGTTACCACCTCTGCAGAGATTCTTAATGACGAAAACGTTCGTTTTTCGTTAAGTACGCAGCAGGTTGATTACATAAAAAACAACATCGAAGAAAATCCAATCGTGGCAATTGGAATCGGTGGAATCGGAAGCATTCGTGCTGCTTATCAGTTTAAAGGGATAGCGAAACTGGAAAGCAACCAGTTGTCGGTAAACATTACCGAGATTTATAGTACAAAGCCCGGTCCCGAGGCCGGTTTGAGGTTGGATATTTTACCACTGGAGAGTGTAATTAAATTTGAAGAAACACGTTGGAAGGACAATGGTCCACCAAAATAAGGTAGGAGGGTAATATGGCTCAGACAGTAAAAAAGAAAAAAGCCGTATCCGGCTTTATACAACCCCGCTGGCCGAAAGAAAAAGTGACTTTTTGGCTGGAGCTGGGTGCAATCCCCGCAATTCTTGGATTGTGGTTTCCAGATTGGCTGGGTTCTTTTGCAAAAGACGCATCTTTTGTTATCCCTCCACAGCTGCCTGCGTTTCCTCCGATTCTCACTTATATCGGTGCGGTCATTTTGTTAAAAGCATGCTATGAGGGCATCAGAAACATGGGATATCATTTTAAGGGTCTTCGAATATCCGGCGGACTCAGCGTATTGTTTGCAGGAGCCAGTGTGGTGGTCCAATTGTTTGGTTTGTGGATTCTTTCCCTCTTCTTTACGGGACTTGCGACATTTTTTGCAGCCGGATTCTTCTGGTTTACAATCGGGAAGATATGGGAGATCACACAGGAAACCCGAGCAAAAATCACATGGTGGGTAGTGCTTTCGGGTGCTATTTTGGCACTTTTGGTATATGGTATTGGTCTGTTGTTCTTGTTGGCCAATCATCTGAACACTGGATTTTTGCTTCTGCGTTTGGGAGTAGCAGTTCTCACTGTGACATTTCTCTTTTGTCGGTACGGGGTTTATATTTATAAAACGCAAACTTCCATTGGTGCAAGATTTAAGGAAAGTCCGGATGAACAATATTGGACTAACACAAACGCATGAAACGAAAAGCGATGCCTTGGGTGATACCCGAATATTGCGAAGGATGCACATCATGCATTGCAGCATGTAAAAAAGGATGTCTTCAGATGTTTGCGACAAAAGAGGAGGAAGTATTCATACCATGGATTGACAATCCAGAAAGCTGTATCGGATGCGGTCTGTGTAGTGATGCCTGTGCCATGGGTGGTATTGCTATGACAGAATACCAAGAGGAAGCTATTGAACGGTTTCATCGGTTTATCCTGACCGAACTGGTTCATCGCGTATAGTTTTAATTAGTCCTGGGACTTTCGTGGAGTGTAATCACATTCATAATACAAAGCTGAAAGTCCAAGTAAAGTTATATTTACATGTATAAAAAAAGCAAGGTACCCTACATCAAATATGTAGAGTACCTTGCTTTTTTCCTTATTCAAGAACATCTACCTATGGATTAACGCAAGAATACCTGAGGCTGTGATCAGATACCTATAGGAGTAAATCGGTTGACATTATATGGTAAGTGGACTATTATAGTAAGTGGTCTAGAATGGTCTTATTAATAAAATAAAAGGTTATAAAATTCTTACAAATATTTTATGATTTCATAAGAAAGGTGATGTAAAAATATGTTTGTTTCGGAATATGACGCATTTGGACCATGGATTTACGAAGTGGATGAGAACCATCCATTATCTCCTTTGTTTGTACCATATTACAAGGAGGACAGGAATTGTTTGATGATTATTAAGATCCCTAGAAATATAGAAAGAAGAAATGCTGACCCTAGCATGGATTTATATGATTATGTTGTTGCTTTGTATGAGGACTACATTTATATGCTTAAACGCATTGGTAAGAATGTGGAAGAAAGTAGGTTTTTCTACAAGGATATAGAGGGGATAGAAGATCTTAGACAGATCCTTGATGGAACACTAACGCTTTATTTGAAAAATGCTAAGTTAATCATATCTTATAATACGGTTTCAAGTGATATAATTATGAAATTAACTAGAATAGTTAGAGAACGATACACTGGACGGGATTTTAATATAAAAAGAGATTATTATGATGAAAATATAAATATAGATAATTTATACATAAATTTATTAAAAAATATTAAATCGAATGATCAGGATATTCAGATTAGTGCAGTTCAAAGTTCAATTCCATTGAAGTTATTGAAGGGTAGTATAACAGAAATGTTTGAGCATTTTATATCAGGAACGGTATTACTAAACACGCTACATCTCACAAATAACAAAGAATTAATAATAATAACCCGTGGAAGATCCTTCAAAAAAAACAGAGTGGTCAACTATGACTTTAGTATAACTTATATTCCATTTGAAAATTTGAAAAGTATTATGATTAGTAATTATGAGAAATATAGCGAATTGGTAGAATTGAATTTGAAATTGACTGAGAAAGAATTTAGATTTTACTTTGAGCAAACCAACAATAAGTCAATTGATTTTTATAATAACATAAGTAATATCTTATATTAAGTTGGGGGATTGCATGATTGTAATAATGATAGAGTCAGATGTTAAGATACAGAGCCGATAACCGTGAGAGAATTCACAGTTGTCGGCTCTTTTTAAGTATTTACAATTATTCATTTAATATAAATTCATCCGATCCTCTATGCATAAATAGATGTTCGATTCGGGGTAGTGATATTCTTAGAGTCTCCATAAGAACGTCCTCAACGGTTTCAACTGAGATGATAGTAAGCTGATTCTTTACTTCAATCGGTACATCCTTTAAGTCAGTGAGGTTATCCTTCGGGATAAGCACCTTAGTGATACCGGCGCGCTGTGCACCAAGCAATTTTTCTTTTAAGCCTCCAATAGGCAAGACCGCACCTCTTAAAGTGATTTCACCAGTCATGGCAATATTGGGGTTTACCTTCATTCCGGTAACCAGTGACGCCAATGCTGTAAATAAGGCAATACCAGCAGATGGTCCGTCTTTTGGAACCGATCCGGAGGGGACATGGATATGAAGATCTCGTTCCTTAAAATTCACCGTGTTTAGTGGAAGTCTAGACTTAAGTAAGCTGAGGGAAATCCTAGCAGATTCTTTCATGACATCACCTAATTTACCGGTGAGTATAACTTCTCCGCTACCTGGCATATCAGTCGCTTCGATGAAGAGTATTTCCCCACCCACAGGTGTCCACGCAAGGCCTGTTACCACACCGGGCGGGTTATCTTGTTGGGCTTTATCGTGGCGAGAGACTTGTCGTCCGAGCATTTCCTCCAGTTCGTTAATCTTGACCGTAAAGGGAAGAGTGGTTTTATTAGAGACAATCTTCTCGGAGGTCACCCTTGCCAGTGATGCTAATTGTTTTTTGAGACCACGGACACCGGCTTCTAGCGTATAATCTGCAATGATTTTTTGCAATACCTCGTCTTCAATGACAAGTTGTTCTTTTGTTAGGCCATGTTCCTGCAATACGGCTGGAATGAGATGATCTTTACCGATGTGGAATTTCTCATTCGTGGTATAGCTAGAAATTTGAATAATCTCCATTCTATCTAACAATGGGGCTGGAATACTTTCCAACGAGTTAGCAGTAGCGATAAAGAATACATCTGACAGGTCATAAGGTAAGTCGAGATAATGGTCTGTAAAAGTATTGTTCTGTTCGGGATCTAGCACTTCTAGGAGTGCACTAGCAGGGTCGCCACTGTAGCCCCCGGTCATCAGTTTGTCAATTTCATCGAGAATCATAACGGGATTAGTTGTCCCCGATTTTTTGATGCTCTGAAGGATTCTGCCCGGCATTGCACCGATATAGGTTCTTCTGTGCCCCCTAATTTCAGCTTCATCTCGGATTCCGCCGAGGCTCAGTCGGATATAGTTTCGATCAAGAGCCTCCGCAATACTTTTACCTAGGCTTGTCTTACCTGTACCGGGAGGACCCACAAGCAACAGAATAGAGCCTTTCTTATCTTTCTTCAGTTGTAGAACAGCCAAGTGCTGGATAATTCTTTCTTTTACCTTCTCCAGGCCGTAATGCTGTTCGTTCAAGATTAGGCGCGCTTGTTCAAGATCGGCAGGCTTCGATTCGGCCTTCTTCCAGGGCAGCTGGATCAAAAGCTCCAGATAATTGCGGATAACATTCTGCTCTGTGCCGCTGGGCCCTTGCGCATTCAATTTGTCCAACTCCTCAAGTGCGGCATTTTTAATTTCTTCTGGCATGTCTGCCTCTTCAATTCGTACCAAATAATCTTTGTCCTTTTTTGTTCCTTCACGTTTGCCCTCATTCAATTCTTCCTGAATGACTCTGAGTTGTTCACGGAGCATTTGTTCACGGTAATGCTTATTGGCCTTTTCGGAGAACTTCTCGGTTATCTGCATATTTAACTCAATTGATTCTTTTTGTTTGAGTAAGAAATCCATAAAACGCAAGCCGCGCTCTTTTATGGATTCGATTTTTAGAAACTCGTATTTTTCTTCACCTGATAAAGGCATAAATTGACTCAAATACGCAATCATTGTGTTGATATCTTTAAACTCTTCGAAAATTTTGATGTATTGATCTCCACCACGGAATTTCTCACTGATTTCGCGGACAATTTTTTTCAAGTAGCCAAGCATATCCTCCTGGCTCTGCTCATTTAAGTCTACAATATCCGGGAACAGTTCATATTCGGTATGTATGATACTGCTTTCAAAGTGGAGCTCTTTGACTTCCACTCGGTCAATGATTTCAACCGTCAGGCGAGTGCCTTTCTCTGTTGTCTCAATATTATTCACAAGGAAGGATACACCGGTTTTGTAAAAGTCCTCTTCCTTTAATGCACTTAAATCAAAAGTTTGCTTCAGGGGCAAAGCAATGTTAGCACTGTTTTCGCTTTCCAAATACCTCAGTTGCAGATCGTTAGATGATTCCAGATGAAGCATCGTAATGACACCGGGCAATAAAACGGTATTTGATACGGGAATAACAATTCCCTTGAGTATGTTTTTGTTTTCTGAATTTGTCATATTTATCAACCTTTCTGTTAAGATAATAAGTGAATGTTCATTTAATTAATAGTTAATTAATTGCGAGATCCTTTTGCAATAAACAAAATAATCCCGCTGGATAAGACTTATATGAGGATTGCGGCTTGTATAATTTTAATCATTTCTTGCAGCAAAGCAGATCGTTCATTCTCACTTTTATGAATGTCAGTCGCAATGGCTTTCACTGGATAGAAGATAATTGCCAGTAAATTATCGTTATGATAATCTTTTATAACCTGATTCTTCTTCATCTCAGTTATTAGGGTGTAGACATTACAGATTCCCTTTTTACCGGAGCAGTTATCGGCTAAGGAAGGGCAGTTTGAAAACTGCTCCACAAAGTTGAAAACCTCTCTATGCTCCAATATATAGTTATAATAGCTTGTGACCAGTATTTCAACAAGTTGTTGACCTTCCATATCTTGATTAATTTGCTGCAGTAAATAATCGAAGATTTCCTCAGAATACTCACTGTAGATATCTTGTAGCATATTCTCTTTGTTTTCAAAGTAAATATATACGGTTGCCGGTGAAACACCTGCTACTTTAGCGATTTTTGAGATAGAAGTACCATGAAATCCCTCTTGAAGGATAAGCTTTATGACCGCTTCTTTGATACATCTCTCTTTTTCATTATCTTTTCTTCTCATAAGCCACCTCGATATATTTAATAATAAACGAACATTCACTTATAGTCAATAGCAAATTTTAGACAATCACCCAATCTAGAATAGATTTGTATTCTTTAAGAAAGAAAAGTAACTGGCTATGATTATGGTTCATAAATTTAGAAGAGGCAGGATCAACTGATTATATCAATTTTTTTTACCCATATGGTTGAAACTATATTATTAATTTTCGTATTATATTTTAAATGAATGGATATATATAATGTCGCTGAACTTTGGTCTACTTGCAAATTGTTAAGCAGAATGGTAAAATCTTACTCGAACAATATTGTAAAAAACAGGTCTAAAGCAAGGAGGGTTAATATGACACAGTTTACTGAGGAAGTCCTTATAATAATTCAAAAGATACCGTATGGTAGAGTTATGAGCTATGGACAGGTTGCAAGACTTGCAGGAAATGCTAGAGGAGCGAGGCAGGTGGTCAGAATACTTCATTCAATGTCACAAAAGTATAATCTCCCATGGCATAGAATCATTAACTCAAAAGGCAGAATATCAATTATGGAAAATAGACATGCAGTGGCTCAAAGAGAGCTTCTTCAAGCAGAAGGAGTAGTGGTATCAGAGGATGGATATATAGAGCTTTCTATATATGGAATATAGGTTCCTAGGTTAGTTAGCTTGTACCGGAATATGACTTGAAGCATGGCTGAATCTGGTTTGATTATAATACACATTTATGCATGAGAAAAAATCGGTTCTGCAGCAAGGAGAGAACCGGCAATATAGTCAAAACTGTAAGCGTAAAATTAGAATAGGATATATGTAAAATTATAAATTAGTTATTAAATATTTAAAATCCATAAATAAATATTGACGAATAGAATTAATTAGATTATATTTAGTTAGGTTACCAACCTATTTAATTTGACAAAAAATTATGACTGAAAGAACGAGGAACCTAACTTTATGAATCAATTAACAAGTAAAAGAAAATTGGCTGTTACGATAGCTTTAATGGCTACAATGTTTTTTGCAGCTATCAATCAAACGATAATAAGCTCGGCGTTGCCGGGAATTATAGCTCAGCTGGGTGGCATGGAGTACTACTCCTGGGTAATAACAATTTATATGCTTACTTCAACAATTTCAACAATTTTAGTTGGAAAACTATCTGATATCTATGGTCGAAAAAAATTTATTCTAAGTGGTATATTTATTTTCTTAGTTGGAACCTTCTTAATAGGTTTATCAACTAATATTTTTCAAATGATAGGATTCCGTGCGCTACAAGGTGTTGGTGGTGGTATCTTAATGTCAATTACACTTACAGCAATCGGTGATTTATACCCAGTACAGGAAAGAGCAAAATGGACAGGCATGATGATGTCTGTTTTCGGATTTTCAAGTGTTATTGGACCAGTACTGGGTGGTGTTTTAGTAGATTATATCGATTGGAAATGGTTATTCTGGATTTTCTTACCACTCGGTGTAGTTGCGTTCGTTATGATTTGGCGTATGTTTCCTAAAACAAATGGTGATGGATCAGGTTCCATTGACTTTGTAGGATCAATTCTATTAGCAATATCAATCAGTAGTTTGCTATTTGGTTTCTCATGGGCTGGATCAAAGTATGCTTGGTGTTCCCCTCAAATTTTGGGGTTATTTGTAATTACTATAATAGGAATTTCTGCTTTTATACTTGTAGAAAGCAAAGTAAAGAACCCGATTATCCCACTATCTATATTTAAAAACAAGGGTGTAACAATTTCTCTTATTGCAAGCTTTGTTATGAGTGGTGGTATGATGGGTGCAATGTCTTATATGCCTTTCTTTATTCAAGGTGTACAAGGCCAGTCGGCTACAACATCAGGTTTATATAATATTCCGATGTCTATTATGATGATTATATTTAGTGCACTAGTAGGACGTTGGTTATCAAAATCAGGAAATTATAGATTGTTTGCAGCAGCAGGCTTGGGTATTATGAGCGCAAGCATGATTATTATGGCTAATATGGGTAGTGTAACAATGGCAGCGGTAAGCTTGGTTATTTTCGGAGCAGGACTTGGCTTTGGTATGACTGTATTCACAACTGCTGCACAGAATTCAGCTCCACTTTCTCAGCTTGGTGTAGTTACAGCAACTACGACGCTTTTCCGTAATCTTGGAGGAACTATCTTTATAGCGATTTTTGGATCAATTATGAACACATCTATGGCGAAAAACATGGAAACCGCAATGTCTTCAAGCACTAGAGTAGATTTATCAAAATTAGATGCTACTACAGCAGCAAATTTCAAAGCTATGGCAAATCCTCAAATGCTATTGAATAAAGAAAAGCTTGCAGCTATACAAGCAAATATGCCACAACAGCTTCAAGAGATATTCACTAATATGATGGATATGGTAAGAAAAGTTATGGGAGACGCGTTATCTAACGTATTCTATATAGGAGCTGCACTATTGTTGGTAGGCGTCATCGTTTCATTATTCTTGAAAGTAAAGCCTATACAAGCGGACAATGAAGGTGATGGAGATGAACGTGACGAAGAAGAGTTAGTGGCATAAAAAGTTTTAGAATGGGTGAATTGGCATTTATTGTAAATTCTATGCAGACGTTTGCTGATAAAGGGATAAACGCGTCAATTTATTGTATGTGATTCGTATATAAATACTAAACAAAATAATTAATTATTTAACAGATACTTATATTTTGGGATTGCTCCTAGTTGTAGAATGATGATTGATGCATTTATCCTGTTATCTAAAATATGTTTATAAATCTATATTTAACCTATGATTATTAAAAAATCTATTGTTGAGTTTTCATAGATAAGTTATAATGAGTATTGTATGGGATCAATATATATTAATTCCATTTCAAAAATTATTTATATTGAGTGAGGTGGATTTCTTGAATAGTCAGCCAAACAATGAAATTAAAAGGCTAATAGATGTATTTGAAAGTTTGTCTAGAGCTGAACGAAAAAAACAACCATTATTGGGCTTAAAACAAAGCGAAATGCGTGTTTTGTTATGCATCAAGGATATTTCATACAATACGAATTGTATAACTAGTATATCAGAAATCAGTAAGAGGTTGTTTGTAACGTCGCCTACGGTTACTGAATTAGTGAAAAGCTTAAGTAGTAATGGATATATTGAACGTTGTACCGATTCAAAGGATAAAAGAGTTGTTGATATTAAGCTAACAGACAAAGGAGAAAAAATAGTTGAAAAAGGTTCATCCTATTTTGTGACTTTGTTTACAGGGCTTGTAGACAAATTAGGAGAAGAGAAAAGCGATATACTACTCGATTTGTTAGAGCAGGTGTGCGAATATCTTAATGAGGTAAATATTGAGATTGGTTGATAATCTTTATAATACACCCTAACCAAATTTGGAGATATATCTAAGTATTATAATAATTGAGAGCATTTACCCAAAGAGTGCTTATCGAAATATGCCTAATTACATCATAATAATAAATCCTGCCGTCAAGGAGCTGATTAGCTACTGGCGGCAGGATTTTTTATTATGATTTCCTCATTGCAAGAATTGCTTTTTCTTAAAGAGGTGTAAAGAAAAAAAGTTATTGACATTATAGTTTATAAGATATAGACTGTTGCCATGAGGTCGATAATATATAGACTCAGAGAGGGGTAACTATGAAAGCATATAAACTTACAGACAGTGAAGAAAAGTTTGCGCTGTTAATCTGGAATAACGAGCCAATAGCTTCAGGAGATCTAGTGAAGCTTTGTGAAAAAGAAATGGAATGGAAAAAGTCCACAACCTATACGGTGCTGAAAAAGTTATGCGATAAAGGTATCTTTCAAAATGAAAATGCTATTGTTTCTTCTCAGATGAAGAAAGAAGAATATGATGCAAATCAAAGTATTCGCTTTGTTGAAGATACGTTCGGAGGGTCCTTACCCAAATTCCTTACGGCTTTTATCGGAGGGAGTAAATTAAGTAAACGTCAAGCGGAGGAATTGAAGAAACTAATAGATGAACACAAGGAGGGGTAGCAATGAGCGAACTATTTCTAACTGTTTTAAATATGAGTCTTACAGCAAGTTATGTAATCCTTTTTGTGATACTTGTCAGACTATTACTCAAAAAAGCTCCAAAGGTCATCTCCTATAGCATATGGAGCGTGGTCGCATTTCGTCTCATTAATCCAATTTCCTTTGAAAGTTTATTTAGTCTAATACCACAGAATGTAAAAGCTGTTTCAATTCCAGAGGATATAATCTATCAGCAAAGCCAGCAGATAAATAGCGGGATAGTGGTGGTTGATTCTTTGGTAAAAGAAACACTTCCAACCTCTACGAGTGGGGCGAGTGTTACATTAAGTCCATTACAGAATTTTATACATATAGGGGCTTGGGTATGGCTTATTGGCATAATAGCAATGCTATTTTACAGCCTAATATCTATTTTGATTTTAAAAAGACAGCTTAACAGTGCGCAGTGTATAGAGAACAATATTTTCGAAGTTAAGAATTTAAAAACACCATTTGTGTTCGGATTAGTAAGGCCAAAGATATATTTACCGGTTACACTTTATCAAGAAGAAAGAAGCTATATTTTACTTCATGAACACACTCATATTCATAGAAAAGACAATATTATCAAAATACTCGCTTTTTTAATCTTATCCATACACTGGTTTAATCCCCTTGCTTGGATAGCATTTATGTTAATGAGCACTGATATGGAACTTTCTTGCGACGAAAGCGTATTGAGAAAAATGAATCAGGACATGAAAAAGCCTTATGCCAATTCGTTATTATCGCTTGCAACAGGGAGGCATGTCTTAAACGGATGTCCGATTGCCTTTGGCGAGGGCAATGTAAAAGGAAGGGTAAAAAACGTGTTAAATTATAGGAAACCTACCTTCTGGATTATGATTTTAGCTGTGCTTGCTGTAGTTGTGGTAAGTATTGGATTACTTGCTAATCCCAAGGATCAGGATCCTTTTAACAAGTCTGAAAAATTAACAGCTTACGAATTCAGTAATCTACGGTATGGACAGGTTCAGTATAGAATGTCGCCATTATCACATGACAATGCGAAACTTGCTGAGGCTGCTATTAGAGATTATATGATGAAATCCGCGGCATGGCCAGGCATTGATATTAAAAGGATAGAGACATCTTATCTGATACATACAACTACTTATGATGGAAAAACGTCAGATTATTTCGCATTTATGCATGAGGGGAAATCGGTTCTGCAGCAGGGTGAGAACGGGCAATATAGCATTATTGATAATGGGCTATATGAAAAACTCACTCAACTGATCAGTGGTAAATTGACTTCTGCTAGTGGAGTGGATGAGTCTAAAAATATCTCTTTAATATGGAATTACAATCCATATTATGGTCATCTTTTCCCTGCTTTACCAATTGAGTTTGATCTGCCATACAACAAAGTCAATGTTACGGTAAATAGTGGTTCTCTATTTATTTATGATTATTCGTCCAATATGGATATTCATTATGACAAAGAATTGACTTTAAACATAAATCAAAAGTTATTATGGTATCCTTTTGAGTACGACGATGTTGATTGTAGTGAGATTGCTAAAGAAGCTGAAATTAAATTTGATATTATAATGAAAGATGGAAATACCAAAAGCGCATTAATGAAGGTAAAACAGATTCGTGATAGCCAGGTAGAAGATGGTAAGGTGCGAAACTACACTGTAGGGTTAGTCGATAATAAATTAGATTTTGATTTGTCTTATACTAATAATGTTGTAGAGCATGAATTTTTAATTAAGCTTCATTGATTATTTAAGTAGTAGTGTTATATAATTCCAATAGCATTTGGACATATCTATTGAACAAAAGTGTAAGAATTAAGAGTTAATCGCATTTATCCCAAGGAGGTAACAAAGGGGAATATATCAATTTCTATAATCTCGGAAACAATTGGGTAGGCCTAACTTACAAAGAATAGAAAGTGCATTATATGAATTGATTGTACATAGATTTTATTAATAATAAACCGCCTGAAAAGGCGGTTTATTATTTTTCACAAAAATAATTACAGAAGTAAATGAGAGTAAGTGTACTATGCAGGTACTTTCGTCGGAGGAATGTTGACGAGATTATTTGCCAAGCCAGTATCACTCATACAAGTAGGTGCTTGGAGTCAGCTGAACTTCTTTATGGACAAAAATGGCAATCCTGCCATAGAAAAGATTTCTGGAACGCACATTGATTATGTTGAGGAGAATTTCTATAAGATTGATAAGACCGAGAAATTAATAACGCTTGACAAACTTTATACATATGGCAAAATTAGTTTATGATAATAAACTGGATGACATTATTTATAGCCACACAAAGAATATCAATGGTAAGGAAGTACGCAACTATCGTACGGGAAGGAAGGTGGGACTTATGTTATTTTCAATTAAACATCCGGAAGCTTTCATCATTAAGTCAATTACCGGTATAAAATCATATGGTGGTAATCAGTCTTGGTTTCCAAAGTACTGGGCGAGAAAGGCTGGATGTGGAGCTACTTCGGCGGCGAATATTATGGCTTATCTGGCTGAAACAAGAGCAGAATTTGCTAAGCTTTACGAACAGAAAAGCAAGAGCAAAGAAGACTACATACGGCATATGGAAGTGTTATTCGATTATGTAAAGCCCGGTCCTATGGGTGTGAATCATGTAGATAAATATATCAAAGGTGTGAACCAGTATGTAAAGTCAAAAGGGTTATACTTAAAGACTAATTTACTATCGGTTGACAAAGAAACAAAAGACAATAGGACAAAGAAAGAGTTAGCTGAATTCAGTCAAAAAGCAATGGAGTTAGATGCACCAATTGCATTCTTAACCCTTTCAAGAGGATCGGAATTACGTCTTCAAGACTGGCACTGGATTACGATAACTTCGGTGCAAATAGAAGAAAATCATATATGGGCTATTGCATCGGATGAGGGAATGGAACGAAAGTTTGATTTGTTATTATGGTATCTGACAACCGGCATGCATGGAGGCCTTATTTATTATGAATAAGCTTAATTGTTACATAGTGATCAAGTGTTATAGAATAATTACTTGAATTAATTTGGTAATATACATTAGTTATAGAAATCCTTGTTATCTTCTTATTGTAAAATCAACAGGTAACAAGAGAAGCAATTATAAATTAATAAAAAATCTCTTACTTTTAATCAACTGAAAGTAAGAGATTTTTGCGTTTTAAATAAAGGGTTTTACTAATTCTTTAGCGGATATGCAATAGGAATTAATCCACTTATACTTGATAATAAATACTTGAAAAGCGCGATAAGCATATTCTAAGTTATGAAAAGCTTAATAAACATTTTCAGCTTGAAAAATTTGATAAGAACATTCCTCCACATAAAAAGAAGGTTAAAAATATTCACTTTAAGAAGTTTAAAATGCCAATAAAATTTATACAGAAATCATTTAAATTGTAGGGGAATTATGGTATATTAGTATTATTACTAATACATAATCGGTACCAATTTAATTAACTTACTATCGCCGACCTTATTATTAAGACGGAGAATGATTTAAAAAATATTAAATTTATTCAGGGGGAAATATGTATAAGGTTTTTTTAGTAGAAGATGAAGTTGTAGTAAGAGAAGGTATTAAGAACATTATACATTGGGAAGAGGAAGGATTTATAATCGCCGGGGACGAAAGTGACGGCGAATTAGCTTACCCTATGATATTAAGGGAACAGCCGGATATTCTGATCACAGATATTAAGATGCCTTTTATGGATGGCTTGGAACTAAGCAAACTGTTAAAGAAGGAGATGCCGCAGCTGAAAATAATCATTATCAGTGGGTATAGTGATTTCGGTTATGCACAGCAGGCAATCGATATCGGCGTTACGGAATATCTTCTGAAACCGATCACATCAACAAAGCTTATTGCATCCGTTAAAAATGCAGCTGCAACGATTGAAAAGGAACGAAAAGAAAAGCAGATATTGGAGCAGTCTCAGCTTTTAGTTTATCAGAATCAGAGTGAAAAAAGAAAGGATTTTTTTAATGCATTAGTTAGCAGAAAAATGACTCTTTCACAAATAATTGAACAAGAAGAGGAACTTGGTATCAATATGGTAGCAAGTGTTTTTTGCGTAATGCTATTTCAGTTTAAAGGGCATGAGGATATGTACGAATATTCGAATGAAATTGTACATTGCGAAGCCAGAATGCAGGAAGTACTGAGGGAATATCCAGACATTAAAGTATTTGAACGAGGTATGGACGGGTGGGCATTTATTCTATTAGGAGAAAATAAAGAACAGATTGATGCTTTGACGCAGGAACTATGTAATCTGTTAATTAATATTTGTAATGGCACTGTACATTATTTTGGAGGAATTGGCAGGGTTATTCATCGTGTCGGCGATTTACAGCAATCCTTTTTCGATGCGAACAGGGCGTTTTCTCTGCGTTATTTTGAACGTGGGGATCAGTTTTTATCCTATCGTGATGTACGCATCGTTAATGAGCAGATTGAAAACCGAGTTATTAATGTCAGCGAGTTAAATCTTGAGAAGCTTGATCGCACACAATTGGAAGAATTCTTAAAGAGGGGTACAATCCAGGATGTTGATGAATTCGTGGACAGGTATTTTGAGGGTCTTGACTCCGATGCCATGAGTTCTACTCTTTTTCGTCAGTATATTATGATGGATGGATATTCCGCTATTATGAAATTCCTAAAGAATTTAATGTACTCAAAGGAAAAGATTGATAGCAGCATAATGAATATGAATGATATCACCGAACAGCTTACTAACCTGGAGGGTTGCCGTAAATTTTATAAATCCATATTAAAGGATGCAATTGATTTGCGTAATAAAAGTACTCAAAAAAGATACTCAGGGCTAATAGAAAAAGCCAAAGAATACATACATCTTAAATATGCTATGAGTGATCTGACACTGGATAAGGTGGCATCAAAGGTGAATATCAGTCCGAATTATTTCAGCTCACTGTTCAATCAGGAAACTGGGATGACTTTCATTGAATATCTTACCGATATTCGTATGGACAAAGCAAAGGAACATTTGAGGTGCTCGAGTAGAAAGATTACTGAGATTGGATCTTTGGTAGGTTATTTGGATTCCCATTATTTCAGTTTTATTTTTAAGAAAACACAGAATTGTACACCATCGGAATACAGAATGCAGGGGAAAGGTGAAGAATGACGAAATATACCAATGAAAAACCAATCAAATACCCGCTTCGATTAAAGCTTATTCTAGTGGCTGCTATCATCATTATACCGATGATTATACTCTCAGTATATCAAATTACGGCACTACAAAATTATAGTACGGCATATGATACGATTGTGCGTAGAATTACGGCAGCGAATAATTACAACCTCAATTTCAAAGAAGAGGTGGACGAAAGCATGTACAAGATCGTTGTTGAAGCAGAAAATTTTGAAACCATAGATGATAATCACGACTTAAAAAACCCTTATGAGTTGATCGCAGCTGCAAAAATAAATTTTACAAAACTTCAGGAGATAACCACAAGCAGAGAAAGTCTTAGCTGGATAAAACGTATTCTTCTTAATCTTAACACGTTGGAGCACAGGATTAATGAAATACGGGATAATCTTAAACACCCCGGTCATTATGAAGAAAATATAGCAATGCTGGAATCAGATATCTATATTCTGACAGAGTTATTTCAGGAAGAAATTCAGTACTATATCTATTATGAAACTCAGAATTTTGAGGCGATAAGACAAATACTGAATGAGCAGGTATCAAAAGTAATACTGACAATGATTATGGCTTTGGCATCCATTATTATAGCCTCGTTCCTAATGAACCTCATTTTGACAGACAGTATTACGAAACCAATCAAGATGCTATGCGAAAAGACTGCGTTGGTAGCAAAAGGAGATTTTAATACGAGGACTTCGTGCGAGAATCACGATGAATTGTCAGTATTATCTGATAGTTTTAATGATATGGCAATGAAATTGGAACAGCAGGTTAACAGTATAAGGCAGGAACAGGAAAATCTAAGGAATATGGAATTAAAACTGTTACAGGCACAGATTAATCCCCATTTTCTCTATAATACACTAGATACGATTATATGGTTGATCGAAGGAAACAAGAATAAAGAAGCAATCGACATTGTGGTTTCCCTATCGGAGTTTTTCAGAGTTGCGGTGAGCAAGGGGAGAGATTTCATATCAATATGGGAAGAGGAAATACATATTAAGAGCTATTTGCAGATTCAACAGTCGAGATATAATGATATCCTGGATTATGAGATAAAGATACAGGAAGAACTGTATCAATATCAGATATTGAAACTGTCTCTGCAACCTTTGGTTGAGAATTCTTTATACCATGGGATTAAAATGTTGAGAGCCAGAGGGAAGATAACGGTTATTGGCGAAATGAGAGGAGATAATATCTGCTTTCAGGTAATTGATAACGGTAAAGGAATGGATAAAGCTGAATTGATAGCATTAAGAAAAGCGATTGAAGTTCTAGGGAGTGAACAGAGCACCGGCTTTGGTCTAGCCAATGTTAATAAGCGGATTAAATTGAATTATGGCAATATGTATGGACTAGATATTCAAAGTAAAAGCGGTGAAGGTACAACTATTACAATAACGATACCGGCATGGGTGAAGGGAGGAAATGAGGGAGAATATGCATAAAAAACTTATTGCTATATTAGTGATTTTTCTAGCCATCCCAATTATCCTTGTAAATTGCAGTCTAAGACCAATAAAAATTATGCAAAATTATGAAAAAGATAATACTAAAGCGATTGATTCGGATTCGATTGTTGTTGGATTTTCACAGCTTGGTTGGGAATCGGATTGGCGTACTGCGAATACGAAATCAATCCAAAACGCATTGACTGAAGAAAATGGATTCTCTTTAATTTTTAGCAATGGCAGGCAAAAGCAGGAAAACCAGATTAAGGATGTTAGAAGCTTTATTTTTCAGGAAGTGGATTATATTGTAATAGCACCAACAATAGAGACAGGATGGGATACCGTACTAGAGGAAGCAAAGGAGGCAGGCATTCCAGTTATCATAGTTGATCGTATGATTGATACAAAAGACACTTCCCTTTATATATCAAGTGTTGGTACGGATAAATATGCGGAAGGCAGGAAGGCCGGACAATGGTTGGAACATTTTCTTGAGAATAAAAGAGGAGCTAATTCTCCACTGCTAAATACGGATACCATTAATATCGTAGAACTAGACGGAACCATGAATTCAACAGCTCAAATAGGTCGCTCAAGTGGATTTAATGATATAGTCAAAAACCATAAAAACTGGAAAATTCTTACTCAAGAAAGCGGTGAGTTTACTAAGGCAAAGGGCAAAGAAGTGATGGCAAGACTTTTGAATCGATTTAATGATATTGATGTTTTGATTTCACAAAATGATGATATGACCTTTGGCGCTATTGAGGCAATTCAGGAAGCAGGGCTAACCTGTGGTGAGTACGGAGATATCGCTATCATTTCCTTTGATGCGGTTTCAGAAGCCTTTGATAAGATGGAAAAAGGCCTAATTAATGTGGACATAGAATGTAATCCTTTACAAGGACCACTCATTGCAGAGATAATTGAACGTTTGGAAAAAGGTGAAATGGTTAATAAGGAGTACTATGTGGATGAAAAAATCTTCGAAGCGAAAAATGCAAAGAAAGACCGTGTTGGACGGAGTTACTAGATAAAACGTAAAAAAACAAACATAAATAATAGAAATATTAACCAAATATTAACCAATCAAGAACCTTAGTAAAAAATACTACAATGACAGGAATAATCTCCGTATTTTTATATGTATTAGTCTTATATACTTGTACTCATCAGTTAGCATATTGGACTGAGTTAAAAATTGATTGGAGGAAATTATTTATGAAGAAATTGTTATCAATCATTATGGTATTGACACTTGTGTTGTCTCTTGCAGCTTGTGGTAAGAGCACACCAACAACAGCAGACGCAACAAAGACACCTGAAGCAACCAAAAAAGCAGAAGCTACTAAGGCTCCCGACAAATCTAAAAAAATTGTAGTTGGTGTTGTTCAGACAAACGCTAATGAGTCAGATTGGCGTACAGCTAACACAAAATCATTTAATAGTGCATTTGCTGAAGCAGGCTTTGACATTAAAATGGTTTTTGGTGAAGGAGATCACGCAAAACAGATTTCTCAGGCACAACAGCTTATCCAAGAAGAGGTTGACTATCTTGTTGTTTTAGGTCTTCAATCTGCAGGTTGGGAAGATGTAGCTAAGGCTGCTAAAACAGCTGGAATACCTTTTATTATGGCTGATCGTAAACTTGATTTATCTGAAGATCTTTATACCGCTATGGTTTGTTCCGACTTCGAAGCTGAAGGCGTAAAGGCTGTTGATTGGTTAAAGAGTCAATCAATTAAAGATGGACAGATCGTTGTTCTTGGTGGTGATACAGGTTCTTCCGCTCAGCTTGGACGTTCCAAAGCAATTGAAGATGGCGCAAAGGCTAACGGCTGGAAAATCGTATTTAACCAGAACATGAAGGGTTGGGATGAGACTCTTGCTAAACAGGCAGTTGCAGATCTTATCGCTTCCAAAACAAAATTCAATGTAGTATATGCTGAGAATGATAATATGGCTCGTGGCGCTTGTGACGCTATGGATGCTGCTGGTATTAAATACGGTAAAGATGGTGATGTTAAGGTTATCGCATTTGATGCTAATAAGTGGGCACTTCAGAAAGTTCTTGAAGGCAAATTCAACTTAGACGTAGAGTGTAATCCTCTTCATGGTCCTCGTATTGTTGAGCTTATCAATAAGCTTGAGGCAGGCGAGACTGTAGAAAAGAATGCTTATGTTAAGGAAGAAATGTTTGACTGTGCAACAATTACAAAAGCAATTGTTGATGCACGTGCTTATTAATTCATGATACATAAAAATAATCGGTTCATTTAACCGGTGATTTTAAAAGATTAATAAGGTAAGAAATTAATCAAAATGCGCGGTGCCGAGTATGTGGATATAGATCGCAGATTCTGGTACCGCGCATTTATTAAGTAGAAGGTTCTCTTTTTGGAACATTGTACAGTAACAGAAAACTCAGGATAATGTCTGAATATCGTGCTTGAACGGAGGTTTGATTATTATTACTATACAAGATACAGTACTTACAACGCGAGGTATTTATAAAAGTTTTACCGGTGTAAAGGCCTTACAAAACGTAGATTTTACATTACGTGAAGGCGAAATCCATGCTCTGATGGGTGAGAACGGTGCCGGAAAATCAACCTTAATAAAGGTTTTGACCGGTGTATACACGAAGGATGCTGGAGAAATTAATATTAAAGGGAATGATAAACCGGTTACGATTAAGTCACCTCAAGAGGCTCAAAAGTTTGGTATAAGCACAGTATATCAAGAAATTACATTGTGCCCGAACTTGACAGTTGCCGAGAATTTATTTATAGGTAGAACCAATGATTTGTTAGTTAACTGGAAGAAGAACAACAATAGGGCAGCAACAATTCTTAAAGGGCTGGGAATACCTGCAAGCCCAACACAGCAATTGTCAAACTGTTCCTTAGCAGTACAACAGATGGTAGCGATTGCCCGTGCCGTTGATATGGACTGCAAAGTGTTAATCCTTGATGAGCCTACCTCATCCTTGGATGAAAATGAGGTTGCTAAGCTGTTTACACTGATGCGTGATCTGAGGGATAGAGGGGTAGGTATCGTATTTGTTACCCATTTCCTTGATCAAGTTTACGAGTTATGTGATAAAATTACAGTTTTACGAAATGGCGAACTTGTCGGAGAATATCAAGTTAAAGAATTACCAAAGGTTGAGCTTGTTGCCAAAATGATGGGCAAGGAACTTGGCGATTTGGCTGATTTACATAATAAAGCACTAACCGACAGTGATGACGCAAAAGAAGCAGTTATCGAAGCTGAGGGGCTGTCAAGCACTTCAGGTATAAAGCCATTTAATTTTACTGCACACAAGGGAGAAGTAACTGGCTTTGCCGGCCTACTTGGATCTGGCCGTAGCGAGTGTGTACGTGCAATCTTCGGCGCAGACAAGGTTGTGAAAGGTAAATTAAAAATCAAAGGCGAGAATGTCACCGTAACATCACCTATTAAAGCCATGAAAAAGGGAGTCGGATATCTTTCTGAAGACCGAAAGCGTGATGGAATTATTGGAGATTTGTCAGTTAGTGATAATATTATATTAGCACTACAGGTAATGAAAGGCTTCTTTAGGCCATTTACAAAGGCTCAGGCGCAAGCCTTTGCCGATGAATACATAAGTTTACTCGGAATAAAAACTGCTTCGGCGGATACCCCAATTAGCTCTTTATCTGGAGGAAATCAACAGAAGGTTATTCTTGCCCGTTGGTTACTTACTCATCCTGAATATCTTATTCTTGACGAGCCAACACGTGGTATTGATATAGGTACTAAGGTAGAAATTCAGAAGCTTGTGCTAAAGCTCGCTTCAGAGGGTATGAGTATCACATTCATTTCCTCCGAAATTGAAGAAATGCTACGTACTTGTTCCAGACTGATTGTTATGCGTGACCTTCATGTAGTAGGAGAGTTAAAGGGTGATGAAATGACACAGGATAAAATAATGTATACTATAGCGGGGGGAGTAAGTCAAAATGTCTAAAAACAATAACAAACAGAATACCGACCGTCAGGCATCGCTTCTTAAAGCATGTACCAGACACAGATTGTTTATTCCCATTGCGTTTCTTGCCTTTCTTTTGTTAATAAATGTATTTATCAATCCTGGCTTCTTAAGCATTAGCTTGGGCAAAGACAGTGGTGGTAATCCTGTCTTAATTGGAAATTTAATCAATATCATTAATAACGCAACTGAACTTGTTATTCTTGCCATTGGAATGACTCTCGTTACTGCATCATCCAGAGGGCAGGACATCAGCGTAGGCGCTACCGTCGCAATTGTCGGCGGTGTGATTATGCGAGTATTGTGTGGATCAGAAACACAGCCCACACAGTTGCATGCATCAATTATCGTTGCACTCTTACTCGGCTGTCTTGCCGGTGTAGCTTGCGGCGCTTTTAACGGCATTCTTGTTTCGAAATTTAACATACAGCCTATGGTAGCAACTCTCATTCTTTTTACGGCAGGTCGATCAATAGGATCCATGGCAATGGGTGGACTTAAGCCCAAAGCTCCGAGTTCCTTTGGGTATTACGGTAACTTTTTCCCGGGATTTCCAATTCCGACGCCAATTATCATTACGATTATTGTTGTTGCGATTACATACCTCATACTAAAAAAGACTAACTTGGGTCTGTACACTAAGGCAGTAGGTATTAATGATAAATCTTCTAGTTTGAATGGTCTTAATCCTACGCTAATCAAATTTTTGACATTTGTAATTTTAGGTCTTTGTGTGGGTATCGCTGGTTTCGTACAGGCAAGTAGGGTGCAAACAGTAAATCCATACACAATAGTACCAAGTATTGAAATGGATGTTATCTTGGCAGTAGCTCTTGGTGGTAATTCACTTGGCGGTGGTAAATTTAATATGGTAGGCTCAATTATCGGAGCTTATACCATTCAAACACTAACGTCTATGCTGACAACACTTAATGTTAACACAAATGCAGTTCCTGTTTTCAAGGCAGTTATAATTATTGTACTTGTAGCAATCCAAACTCCGATTGTCAAAAGCTTCTTCAGCAATAAAGTTAAGATTTCTAAATTGACTGCAAGCGATGGAAAGGAGCGAGTATAGTATGTTAAACTTGAATAAAACTCAAAGTACCGATGGCATAGAAGTTGTTCAGAATAAGATGAGGCGTAAATTGGCTCTGACCGATACAGCTTTCTTACTGACAATTACAATTACATTATTTGTTGCAATCTATGCACTCTCCATTGTATTCCTTGGAGATAAAGGTTTTAACAAGATTCAGATGTTTTTCAACCTCTTTAATGAAAATGCTGCACTGATGGTCATTGCTTGCGGACTTTCAATAGTAATGATAACTGGTAGTATTGATATTTCCGTAGGTGGTTCTACCGCACTTATTTGTACATCCTGTATAGTTTGCCTTAACAATTATGGCTTCAATTTCACTACCTCTCTTATGCTTGCTTTGGCAATTGGTATTGTATTTGGTGCGTTTCAAGGATTTCTTATCGCATATCTAGAGATGCAACCCTTTATCGTTACCCTGGCAGGTATGTTCTTAGGTCGAGGTTTAGTTGCACTGATTGAAGTAAATCAAATTCAGGTTAGTAATCCTGGTTTTGAGAAGATGTCAGGAGCACGAATACTGATTCCCTTTTTAGGTGATTACAACAAGAGGGGAAAATTTATTCAATCAAAGTTGGAATACGGCGTTATCGTAGCACTTCTCATAGTATGCATCGTATACTGGGTGCTTAAGAAGACCAAAATTGGACGTAGCTTTTATGCTGTAGGTGGTAATGCACAAAGTGCATTAATGCTTGGTATAAACGTTAAGAGAACTAAATTCTATGCACATTTGCTTTGTGGTCTGCTTGCAGGTATCGGCGGATTCCTATATCTTTTCCATACGAGATCTGGTTCCGTTCAGCAGGCAACCGGCCTAGAGATGGATGCTATCGCAGCTTCCATAATCGGTGGAACACTGCTTACCGGTGGCGTAGGTAATATCTTTGGTACTTTGTTTGGCGTATTAGCAAGCGGAATTGTATTATTGGTTGTTACTGCGATAGGTAGCCAGGATCCGTGGTGGTCACAGATTACACGTGCGGGTATGCTCTGTTTCTTTATTGTACTTCAGAGTGTTATTTGTTCACGTAAGAAGAAGTAAAGGGACGTTAAGGTTTCTTTCCCACAGGAGAGAAAGGTCTAAGTTAATAAATGCAATTATATAACGAAAAGAGGAAAGAAATTATTAACATAAAATAATTATCTTTCCTCTTCTTGTTATAGTTATAACAGCTATCCTAAATATCATCCTCCACGAACTGTTAGAATATGATTTTAAGAATTGTTGAAATAATTATATAAATTTGCATTAAGAGATATAATTAGGGTGATATTTATTCCATAGTAGAAAGGTTACATGCTATAATCTTATCATTAAGTGAAAAGAGGGTATTACGTATGAGTAGTGATAAATATTCTAAGAAATCCAAAGCAGAATTAGTAACGACATTAACAAGTATACAATACGAAGTAACTCAGAATAATGCCACAGAGAGGCCTTTTCAAAATGAATATTATAATGAATTTAGAAAAGGAATTTATGTGGATGTTACCACTGGAGAGCCGCTTTTTATATCAAGTGAAAAATTTGAATCTGGCTGTGGATGGCCAAGTTTTGCTAAACCGATTGATAAAAATGTTATTATAGAACTAAATGACGTGAGTCATGGCATGAAACGTACAGAAGTGAGAAGCAAAGTAGGTAATTCACATTTAGGACATGTATTTGAGGATGGACCGGTTGAAAAAGGTGGATTAAGGTACTGTATTAATAGTGCATCTCTAAAATTCATACCAAAAGAAGATATGGAGAAGGAAGGATACCAGGAATTTCTAGGTATAATTTAACATGCGAGATGCATGTTATGTCTCGTTGCTTCCGCAACGGGGTATTGATTTTATTTCCGAATGTTGCATGAAGTTGAATCATATAGTATGATTTATCAGATAGATAGTTTATAAAATCATAGAATTAAGACTGAATTACGAAGTGTCAAAAATGGGGGAAGAAACAATGCATGAAGTAGAGGCAAAAGGGATCCTATCTGCGCAAAATGGGATGAATATATATCGTGGCTGCACTCACGGCTGTATATATTGCGATTCTAGAAGCAGATGTTATCAGATTAATCATGATTTTGAAGATATCGAAATCAAGAGTAATGCACCCAAATTGCTGGAGGAAGCACTACGAAAAAAGCGTAAAAAATGCATGATTGGCACTGGAGCTATGTGTGATCCTTATATTCATTTGGAAGATAAATTAAGTAACACTAGAAAATGTCTTGAACAAATTAGTTCGTATGAATTTGGACTTTCTATTCTCACGAAGTCATCAAGAATTTTAAGGGATCTTGATTTATTAAAAAAGATTAATGAGAAGACAAAATGTGTAGTTCAGATGACACTTACCACCTATGATGAAGATTTATGTAAAATAATTGAACCAAAGGTAAGTACCACAAAAGAACGGTTTGAAGTGTTAAAAATAATGCGTGATAATGGAATTCCTACTATAGTGTGGCTGAGTCCCATTTTGCCCTTTATCAATGATACAGAAGAAAACATTAGAGGCCTTCTTAAATATTGTGTGGAGGCGAAGGTCCATGGAATCATCTGCTTTTCTATGGGATTAACTCTTAGAGAAGGAAATCGTGAGTATTTTTATAATAAATTGGACGAACATTTTCCAGGAATGAAAGCTAGATATATAGAACGTTATGGAAACTCCTATGAGGTAATCAGTGCGAACAATGATAAATTGATGAATTTGGTAAAGAAAGTTTGCAGATTAAATAACATAATATTTGGTGTGGATCAATGCTTTGAGTATCTTCATAAATTCGAGGATAAGAGTGTATATGAGCAGCTGAAACTGGACGGATTTTAAAAAGCCCATTACTAACGGAGTTTTTCACGCTCTCGTTGGTAATAGGCTTTTTGTTTAACAATTTATTTATTCAATATTTTCTTGTACAATACGACTTTGCTTATTTGACCTCATTCTGAATAAGGTCAAGAGGGCACCAAGTAAACTAATTCCACCTGCAACCAGGTATACGATATGCATACCAAATATAAAAACATCACTTCTTCCGGGAATATAACTAGTTACGCGTATTCCAAGCTTAAAACTCATCATACTGTATAGCAAAGTGGTAGCCAATGCTATACCGCACACCATACCGACATTACGAATTAGTGCATTAATGCTTCCTGCCACTCCTAACTTATCACGACTTACGGTTGACATAACTAGAGAATTATTTGGTGACTGGAACATTCCCATACCAACAGACATAATAGCAATAATTCCGATTAGGTAGAAGAGAGAGGAGTTTGCGCCAACTGTCGACATTAATAATAAACCTATACTTGATAATCCTAAGCCAATAAAAGTTAATACCTCAGAGCCGATTTTATCAGAAAGATGTCCGCTTAGCGGTGCAACCGCTGTTAAAATCAAAGGATAGACCATCATAATCATTCCAGAAAAGGATGGGGAGTAAGCACGTACATACTGTAAGTAAAACGTTAATAAGATATTGTGACAAAAGATAGCGACAAAACTTATAAAACCACAGAAAATACTGAGAGAAAACAACCTGTTGGAAAACATATTGAGTTGTACAAGTGGATTAGCTTTCGAATGTTCAATAAAGATAAAAGCAATAAATGAAAGTACCGACACAGCAAAGCCACTTAATATAAGCGGATTGGCAAAGCCAAGATGAACGCTTTCATTTAAAGATACAAACAGGGGCACGATAGCTACTAGGAATAAAACAGAACCTGTCATATCCAGCTTTTGATCTGTCTTATGCTGCGTTTTGGGAAATAGTTTGAGTGCGGCGATAACAGCGATAATTCCGATTGGAAGATTAATGAAGAAGATATATTCCCAGCCAATCGCTCCTACAATTAACCCACCAAGCCCAGGTCCCACCAAAGAACCAAGTGCAACAGCAGTTCCTACAATTCCAAGCGCTTTTCCACGTTCATTAGCAGGAAAAATCTCAGTTACGATTCCTTGACTATTGGCCATCGTGCCGGCTGCACCGATTGCCTGAATTACACGAGCTACGATAAGCACCGGATAGGTTCCGCTTAGTCCACACAGTAAGGATCCTATAGTAAACAATGCAATGCCTATTGTAAACATTTTAGTTTTACCGATCATATCACCTAGTTTTCCGAAAACCAGGATAACCCCCGCGATTACGATTAAGTAGCTGGTTGCTACGAATTGAATTCCTGATGTGCTTACGTTTAACGCTTTTGCCATATTTGGTAGTGCTACATTGACGATGCTTCCATCAAGAGTTGCCATAAAAGTAGTAATAATAACGATTAATAGCACTGACCATTTGTTTGTTTTTTGTGTCTGATTCAAGTTAAAACCTCCCTTACCCATTCAGCTTCATGGTTTTACAAAAGACTTTATATAAGGAATTCATCATTTGTTCCCTATCATTTTCTGTTAAATCTTCTGTCAAAAGTTCAATCAGAGCACTGATTTCTGCTCTGACCTTTGGAATCGCTTCCTTTGCTTTCGTTGTTAAATACAACCGATATGCACGATTATCTTCTTCATGTTGCTTTCGTTGTATAAAGCCGCTCTCCATAAGTTTTGTAATCATGCGTGCAGACATAGCCTTGTCATTGCCGGTTCTCTGGCTGACTTCATTTTGGCAAATACCTTCTTCTTTTTCCAACACAAACAGATAGCGAAAAGATCCACTACTTAACTCATGTTTTTTTAATACTTTATCAAGGTAACTCTGTGTATGTCTGAAAATTTTACTATTCATCATAAGCAGATTCATCTGACTAATATCCATAATATTCACCTCCATAGTTGACTACTCAACTATATTATAAAAGTATTTAGTTGAGTAGTCAACGTTTCGTCTTATAGAAAATATTTAACTTTTTGAATTGAATTTATGCATTTTAGCCAATTATAACAAAGATATTAATTTCTGTTAATTAATGAATTAGTAACTGTGATTATCATTGTTAAGTTTCAGTTGAAATATTTATTATGTTGTAAAAACAGATTTCTAGTAGAAAATGGGAAGATTTCATATATAGTGATTTACTATCTTGACGATGTATGCCCCTTGATCCAACCTTGTAATAATATTGTAAGATTTCCAATAGAAAAACGTAAGAATTCCTTATTATAAAACATGAAAATGATAACTTGATATTTGTTACGATATAAGTAATTAAGTTAGGAATAAATGATTAATTAGAAGGGATAAAGAGCGAATATTAGGGAGGTTTCTACTATAAATAGAGGGAGAAATTATATGAAATCACATATAGACAGTAGATATATAGATGCTTCGAGATACGGTAGACAAAATGGACAAAACGATATAGCTAAGGAAGCACAGCGAAGAATGGATAATCTTAAAATGAGAAAAGCAAAAAAAAGACGTCGTAGACATTTGATAAAACTATTTTTTAAAAGCGCTATAATGTTAACATTATTACTTTTTGCAGGAGTATTTTTATGCAAAATTGTATATAAAATATCATTAGATATTGATAGAAATAAAATTGACAATATCCAATATGAGAATGGTAAATCACAAGAGCAAGATAGCAATGAGGTTATGCAATTAGAGGTTGGAAAACCACTTGTACGGGAAGGTAATGAATTAATCAATAGATTAAAAAGTTTGTCCAACGAATATCCGGATTTTATGAAAATTTATAACAATAGAGATGCATATCCTGAAGAACTAATTGCTTCATTGTGCAATAATCCGGAGATGATTGACTTTGTAAAAGGTTATCTTACCTCGGATGGAACAGTGACGGGTGACATAAACGAAAATGAGGTTTCCAAAGATTATCCTCTGTTTTTGCAGTGGGATAAACGCTGGGGATATGCTCCGTATGGTGATAATAATATAGCATTATCAGGGTGTGCACCCACTTGTTTATCAATGGTTATCACCGAACTAACAAAGAATGCAGAAGCTTCGCCAGATGTTGTGGCAGATTATGCTATGACAAATGGGTATTATATCTCTGGAACGGGAACGAAGTGGAGTCTTATGACGGAAGGAAGTGAGCATTATGGCATACAGGGGAGAGAACTTAATTTGAGTAAAAATTCAATTTTTTCAGAATTAGAAGAAGGAAATCCAATTATTTGTAGTTTAAGGCCAGGTGATTTTACAACGGCAGGACATTTTATAGTATTAGTTGGAGTTCGTAACGGAAAAATCAGAGTAAATGATCCGAATTGCAAAGAAAGAAGTAGTAAACTTTGGGATTATGATACATTAGAATATCAAATCAAAAATTTGTGGGTATTTACAAAACCAAGCTAAATAAATCATTGACTTAAATATCTTGATTAAATACAATTGAGAACTTGTCTATACGCAGAGGTAGCATGTCAAATTATGGTTGAAAAGTTGCTGGATTTGACTTATAATATATAAATCATATTAATAATTTTTACTGTGACCTAATAAAGTACCTGATTATTTAACATTAGCTTTATAGTTATGAAACTAATGGTAATACAATTATTTAATAAAGGAGACTATTATGAAACGATTTGGCGCTATATCATTTGTTTTTCTATTGGTTATATCCACTGCATTATCAGGATGCAGTGAAAAAACAAAAAGTACCTTGAATAATTCAACAGTAACTCCGAAAACTCAAAAAAACTCTGAAGTTACGAAAGCTCCTGAAGTTAAAACAATTAAGGTATGGAGTTACGCTGCAGAACTTCCGAATACACTAAAAAAGTTCAAGGAACTTCATCCTGATTTTGGTTATGATATTGAAGCAAAAGATTTATCCAATGCTGAATCGTCTTACCAAGTGTTGCTTGATGAAGCACTTGCAGCTGGTGGAGCAGAAGCACCGGATATATATGGTGTAGATAGTTCATTTGCAATAAAGTACACACAAGGAGATGCTTATCAATATGCTTCTGACTACAAAGATCTCGGAATTGATGTAGACAAACTATTAAAGGAAACTTCTATTGCACAATATGTTATTGACATGGGTACAAACCCGGATGGTAAGTTGGTTGGCCTGGGCTATCAGTCAACAGGAGGTGCGTTTATCTATCGTCGATCCATAGCAAAGGATGTATGGGGAACGGAGGATCCTTCCAAAATAAAAGCAATCATAGGTCCTGGATGGGATAAGTTCTTTTCTGCGGCTGCTGTTTTGAAAGCAAAGGGATATGGTATCTGTTCAGCAATAAATGACATTTGGCAACCAGTATTTAATAGCGCGGATCAAGGTTGGGTTGTTGACGGAAAATTGGTTATTGATTCAAAAAGAGAGCAATTCATAGACCTCGCCATGAAACTTAAGAAAAACGGATATACGAATAATACTCAGCCCTGGACGGATGGTTGGTTCAATGATATGAAGGATGGTGGCAAGAAAAAAATCTTCGGTTTCTTCGGTCCCGCATGGCTAATAAACTATGTAATGATCGCGCACTCCGGAGGTGAAAAAGTAGGAAAAGGTACTTACGGAGACTGGGCAGTATGTGAACCATCGATAAATTTCTTCCAGGCAGGGTCTCTTGTTCTGGCGAATAAGAATACTAAGCCGAAAACTGCTGTTGGTGAGATTATAAAGTGGCTTACACTTGACTCTTCTGAGACCGGACTCCAATATCTGTGGGCGAATGACAAACTTGGATTAGGTGCAAAGGATTCTGTTTCTTCTTCAACCGTCATGAAGAAGTCAGATGGTAAAATGGACTTCCTTGGTGGTCAAAATCTATTTGATGTATATATTCCTGCCACACAAAATACAAATGGAAAGAACTTAACCAAATACGACGAATCAATTAACACATATTGGGTTGATGAGGTTAAGGAATATGTTAACGGTAAAAAATCTCGAGAAAAGGCAATTGCTGATTTTAAACAGCAGGTTAAAGATAATCTTGATATTGATATAGAATAGTTAGAAAAATATATTGGGGAGCCTTTCAAGGTTCTGGTGCGAATAGAACAGATAATTTACATTACTAATAATCACTAAAACAGCCTAACTTATAATAGAGTTAGGCTGTTTTAGATAGAAGAGTTATAGCCACTACTAATTTTATTTGTCGATATATCCAAGTTGATAAAATTTTCGAGTTAAAAGTATTGCAAAAACAGTCCAAGGAAGTAGTGATAAAAAAGCCAAGATGAGTCCCAAGATTCCTGCCGTAGAAGGGATAATCATTAATATTCCTGCTGTGAGCTAGGAGTAAGAGGTAAGTTTTGTTACCTTCTTAGTTTTGATCATTACCTTAGAAATAAGAATTAAGGAGATAGCATTAAATACATAATATACATTAAATGCAGTACCTTTGTAGGTTTCAAGTAATGATTGACCGGCAGTAATATACAGTGTACTTTGGGTAACAGAATCTGCAATGGCATATTTATGACTCAAGGATAGCATTTCAATACATGGGTTTGATGGAAAGTAAGCAGCAGTACCAATAAATCCAATGGTTAATGCAAGCACCATAAGTGCTTTGTTTTCTCCGTGTAGCAATCCATAAAGTGCAAGATATATCGGAATAATAAGTGCGGTCGTCACAAGATAGATTAGATCAAGATTGAAAAGTCCTAACAACCAGTTCCTTTGATAGAGCGAAAAAAAACCTTCAACTGTTGTGGGAGGAGGTGAAATCATGTAAATAATTATTTGTAATGGAATAAGCAGTAACATGATAATGGTAGAGTAGGTAGCAATCTTATAAATACTGCGCCAACCTGAAAGAACTTTTTGTTCAATGGCAGACTGTAATTGGGACATAGGATTCTCCTTTTTAATAAATAGTTGAAACTTAAGAGGAAGGTAGTAAATAATCAATAATATGATCTAAATCAGTGTAGATATTTTCTTGTGTTAATTCACCATTGTTAGAAAGACAAAGTGTAATCATACCGTGAAGCGCGTATAGAATAGTTTTGACAACTACTTCAAACTCGCTTTCTTTTAGTTTTCCTTCCGAAATCAATTGGCCAAAGAGATCTTGCCACATAATTTGAAAGTTAGGTTCATCGTCTTTTTTAATTGGTTCTTTTTCAGGTCGATTAAAAGTAGAAAAATAAAAAAACTTAAATACATTGGGATGATCAAAATAATATTCCATATAAATTTTAAAAATTTCTTTTATTCCATTTACGCCACGTCCTACATCATGCATCTTAACAGGTAAGGTTTTAGTCATCTCCCGAATCATGTACGATCTTGTTTCCCACATTAATTCGTTGAGATCCTTGAAATAGTGATATAGGATAGGATAAGTATACCCGGTTATGTCAGCGACTTTACGCACAGTGACTGCACCATAACCCTCTGACATTATAATGTCCTTTGTTGCATCCAGAAAACTTTGATAATTTTTTTGCTTTCGTTGATCTTTTTTGCTCATGGATGTTAGTGCAATTAGTTTATTTTTCATAGGAAGCCTTCTTTTTATTTAACTATTGTAAACATATTTAACTAAGTTAAAATTAATATATTATAATACTAACATAATGTCAATAAGAATTGACAAATTTTTGAAAAATTATTTGATACTGTACGAGAAGTTACTTGTGAGGGGAGTAATAAAGAAACAGAAGATAAAAACAGATTGCTAATATGTTTGATGAGAAATAAGTATATTGAAATGTTTGATTGTATGAGCCAGGATTTAGAGGAATTACATCCTTAAGATTAATTATAGGTGAAAGCTATTCCTTTAAGTAGAAACTAGCTTTCACCTATTTTATGAAGTGATGATTAATGAAAAACCAAAATGAAAGTAAATTATGACTGATTAAAGTAGAAGTGCTTTACGACTTTAATATTCTCCTTTTATTACAAAGAATGAACCTCGAATTGTTCCTGCTAATTTTGATTTCTGCCTAGCAAATTTAAACTTCGTTTCTAATTCTTTTGGTATCTCCATCCCCTCAGAAAGCTTAAAACCAACAGCTCGCTTCTTTGGGTCATCCACCGTGTACATGACATTTATCACAAGTCCATCTTCATAAATGACATAGGTGAATTTGATATTTTCCACCTGGAAACGCGATGTTTCTAAGGGTTTGGCCTCAAACTCAATATCACGTTCCTTTTTCAGGATTAGGTTTACATAATCTAGGCTTTCCTGGCTTTCACTAGCTGGGACAACCGTAAATTCATGTTTGTATTTAGTCATAAAATATCGGGCTTCATTGGCACGTAAACCGGCAAGTGTTTCAACCACTGGTGATGACTCTAGACCAACAGTAGATACATTTTTAAAATCAACTACATAGGACATTTTAATCCCTCCTTTTTAATCTCTTTACTTTTTTATAATTGGTATCCACATTTCTCCATAAACTAATTCTTTGCTCAATCCCATCTCTACCAAAGTATTTGGTCCACCTACATAGGCGAAATTTGTAGCTTCTGCTAAGACTTGACCAAAGGCCAGGGCGGATAGATTATTATTTAATTCGCCAGCAGTACTCTCTTCCCCTTTAACGACTAGATATTCCCCTTTCGGAAATTGGATAACTCTGGCTCCCTCTGGAGGTGATGACTCTGTCATTACACCTGCATAATGCATCATCTTGTTGTTTACCGCTTCATTCACGGCAAAAATGTAGTCATTTGTGGCTATGGCTTTTAATGTTGCAAGTCTTCCATCCTTACGAATGGCTTGCCAAAAATCGGACTTTTCCTTGTTTAAGCTGGCGAGGTCAGTATAATTGCTCTTAAGTTCAGTTCCTATCCCTATAACGATAAAACTATCTTTTTCTACTATTGTATACTCTGTCATATTTATATCCTTCCTGTTTAATAATTAGTCAAATGACTTGTCTTCTTCACTTGATAGGTTTATGATAAACTTAAATCATGTCAAAAAATGATACTGTTTAGGAGTCTTTATGAAAAAAGTTGAACGGATTAATATAATCATGAGGTATATCAACAACCGTGCCCACTTTACCATTACTGAACTCATGCTGGAATTTAACATCTCTCGTTCTACAGCGATTAGAGATATTAGAGAAATCGAGGGTATGGGAGTCCCTCTTGTCGCTGAAGTGGGAAGGGATGGTGGATATTTTGTTATGCATAACTCTGTCCTTCCTATTGTGCGATTTACCGATGATGAGCTTAAAGCACTATTTATAGCCTTTATGGCGACAAGAAATCAACAACTTCCTTATTTAAAAAGTCGTCATAGCTTAGCAGAAAAATTACTTGGACTCATTTCAGAAAATCAACAAGATGAACTCGTTCATTTAAATCAAATTTTACTTTTTGAAGGAACAAACCCTAATAATCCGGACTTACTTGATCTCTCAGACCTCCCACATCCCATATTAGAAAAACTTATTCAAATCCTTCTTTTGGATAGTTATTTACTTATTACAATCGAAGAAGAGAAGGTAATCAAGTCTTATCCAATTTATCTTTTGCACCTATATCGAGAAAAAAACCTTTGGCTGATTGAAGGCTTTGATTTGAAGGAAGAAAGGATAATGAGCTATCCAGTTGACATTCTCACCAATGTCGAACTTTATCCTACAAAAAAGAGATTAAGTAGGAAAAAAATATTAGAGAAACTTAATTATCAGGAAGAAGCAATCAACCTTATTCTTGACCTTGGTCCTAAAGCGATTGCCCAGTTCAAAAAATACCATCCCTTGAAAGTTTCTATTTCATATACAAATCCTTATCAAAGTACTGCTGTTCTAAGGACTTATATCAATGTTAATAATCCTGAAGAATTGGCTGAAACAACTAATTGGTTGCTTTTCCTTGGTGTTGATATTAAAGTTAGAAAATTGCCGATAGAAGTTCTTGAAAGTTTACAAAAGATATTATGCTTATACAGCCCATAAGTTATGCTATGATAAGAGATTGAAACAGTAAGGTGTGATATTTCTATAGCAATTGGTTTTTAAATAAAAGATAGAAGAGGGTCGAAAAAATATAGATATACTAGTAACAGTAAAACCAATTTGAAGATTATTACAGAATGCTAAAAGTTTTTACCAGACAACTAGAAGATTAAAACAGAAGATTATAACAGGCAAATATAGTAGAAGACTATAGCAGAATATTATAACAGAAGATTACACTGTGAGTAATACTAAAAATAAAATATACAGCAGGGAGAATTATTATGTCAACAGTTATGGTTCATGTGCTTGCAGCATATAAATATAAATCGGATGCCGATATAGCATTCTATGTAGGAAGTGTTGCACCCGATGTGATACAGGATCATGTAAGAAAAGATCATACACATTTTCGAGATAGAACGGACAGGGTCCAAGCGCTAAGAGAGCTAGCGGACAGTATTGATTGGGAGAATGAATTTGAGTTAGGAGTTCTGTTTCATCTTTTTCTTGATTATTATTGGGATAAAGGACCTATATGTGACCATAGAGCTCAATATGTAGGAGATAATTGGTTTCATGATTATCGCAAGGAGATAGGATATGTTGCGGTATGGCACTATTACAATGAAAAGTGGAGTGAAGCCGTATGGAAGCGAATGAGGGAATATCGTTTACCCGTTGAAGAGACAATCTGTGAGATTAAAAGGGACGAGTTGGAGGCATTTATAACAAAGCACCATAACCGTTATATTGACACAGAGCCGGTTCAATCAACGTTCTTCACTCCAGATATGGTGGAGGCTTTTTCCAATCAGGTGGTAAAGGACTTTACTCAATGGAGAAAAGAATTGGGAAGATAGCAGTGTACTGATTAATCTTTATATAAGGAGAACGGGGAATGAAAGAAACCATAACAAGACGCAACATATTAATTGTCGATGATGATAAAGATTTATCTGGAATTGTAAGTGACATGCTGGAGGATTACGGCTACCATGTAACCTTGGCAATGTCGAGTGAAAAAGCTTATGAACTATTGGAGAAGCAAACCTTTCATGTGATCTTATTGGATATTAACTTGCCTCGTATTACTGGCTTTGAAGTATGTCGGGAATTGCGAAAAATCTCGACGGTTCCGATAATCTTTGCAAGTGCAAGAACGAGTGAAAACGATAGGATAACAGGTCTTGATATGGGTGGAGACGATTATTTGGCAAAGCCATACTCGTTAAAAGAACTACTATCTAGAATAAATTCTCTTATACGTAGAACCTATGGGTTTGAAGATAAAAATATTACCTATGAGTTTGGTACAAACAATGAAATTAAGTTGTCGTTAAGAAACCGCCAAGTAACTAGGAACGGTGAGAAAATTAATTTATCGTTAAAGGAATTTGATTTACTTGCATATATGGCAGCTCATCCAAATGAAAGCTTGAAAAAGGAAACTTTATTGCGTGAAGTATGGGGAACTTTTAGTGAAGTTGAGATATCAACGGTAGCAGTTCATATCCGGTGGCTTAGAGAAAAGATAGAGAACGATCCGTCCATTCCGGTTATTATAAAGACTGTATGGGGAATTGGTTATAGGTTGGATGGAGGGAAACAAGAATGAAGTTATCGATGAAAGCGAAAGTTGTAAGGATGATAGTAGCCTTTTTTATCATGATTACCGGAATTACTGCTTTCTTTTTAATCGCGGATAAACTGCAGCCGGTGGAGCATAAGAATCGGGAACAGATATTGGCATTAAATGAAATTGAAAAATTAACCGAGATTAATGGGAAGAGTGCTGCAAAAGAACAAATAGCCACGTTGCAGCAAACCCTTATGAAAAACGAAAACAATTCAAAGGAGTTTATTAAACCTTATTTGAGTTGGGTTCTTTTTTTCTATAGTGGATGTATTATCTTTGTAGTAATTCTATTTGTATACCTATATTGCGTGCTTCTGCGTCCGTTTGAGAAATTGGAGCATTTTGCCGGTGAAATTGCTAAAGGCAAAATGGACATACGATTAGATTATGAGCGCGGTAATTTCTTTGGAGCATTTACCTGGAGTTTTGATCACATGAGAAAGGAAATCTTGAAAGCTAGGGCTTGCGAGAAAGAGGCAATTGAGAATAACAAAACAGTAATAGCAACACTTTCTCATGATATTAAGACGCCCATTGCTTCCATCCGGGCATATGCGGAAGGGTTGGAGAGCAATATGGACTCATCGGCAGAACGACGCCAAAGATACCTTTCTGTGCTTATGAAAAAATGCGATGAAGTAACCAAATTGACGAATGATTTATTCTTACATTCCCTCTCTGATTTGGATAAATTACAGATTCAAGCACAACCGATGGAGTTGAGTGAGTTGATTGCGCAGACAGTGGAAGATATGTTAGGAGATCAAAAGGATATTGTAATTCATGGAACGATAGCGAAGAAGTGGATCAATGGAGATCGAAAGCGCCTCGAACAGGTTTTGGAGAATGTTATAAACAATGCAAGAAAATACGCGTTGGCTCCGATTACCGTGTGGACGAATATGTCGGATTCTGTTTATGAACTTCATATCAAAGATGGTGGAAAGGGGATTTTACCTGAAGATTATCCATTTGTATTTGATAAATTTTATCGTGGGAAAAATGTTGAGGGCAAGCCAGGTTCCGGACTTGGTTTATATATTGTGAAATACATAATGAATCAAATGGATGGTGAAGTTGTTTTGCAAAACAAAAGTGATGGATTAGACGTTATATTATTTTGGAAAGCTTAAAGATTTCTTAATAATTCTTCTGGTAAGCTATGAAATAGAAAGCCAGAAAGCTAAAAAGCCAGAAAGCTAGAAAGCCAGAAAGCCAGAAAGCCAGAAAGCCAGAAAGCCAGAAAGCCAGAAAGCCAGAAAGCCAGAAAGCCAGAAAGCCAGAAAGCCAGAAAGCTAAAAAGTCAGAAAGCCAGAAAGCCAGAAAGCTAAAAAGCTAAAAAGCTAAAAAGCTAAAAAGCTAAAAAGCTAAAAAGCTAAAAAGCAAGAATGAAAATATTAAGATTGGTGAAAAAATACAATTCACAAAAGAAATTGTGAATATATTTCTCACTCAAATTTATGCCTGCTGCTAAAAGTCAGCAGGGATTGATGAAAGGCTGGATAATTAATATGAAAGAGATTGTATTGACCACAAAGGATTTATGCAAGAGTTTTGCCAATAACGGGGGACAAAATCATGTTCTTGATAATGTGAATATCAAGGTGTATGAAAAGGATTTTACCGTCATCATGGGTGCATCCGGCTCAGGAAAGTCTACTTTGCTATACTGTTTAAGTGGAATGGATAAGATTACGTCAGGAGAAGTAAGCTTTCGAGACGAAGTTATAAGTAATTATAAGGAAAAGGAAATGGCGAAGCTTCGTGCGATAAAGTTTGGCTTTGTATTTCAACAGATGCATTTGGTGAGTAATCTTACCTTATTTGAAAATGTTACAGTGACCGGATATTTGAATAAGCAAAGAACCGCGGAGCAGGTAAAAAAAAGAGCGGCAATGTTGTTCGAGACAGTTAACATAACAGAGGCAAAGGATCGTCTTCCCTCCCAAGTATCAGGAGGAGAAGCACAAAGAGCAGCCATTGCCCGTTCCATCATTAGTGAGCCTGATATTCTTTTTGCTGATGAACCAACGGGAGCACTTAATCGCAAAAATTCAGAAGAGGTTTTAAACCTGTTGTCGAGCTTGAATATGGATGGACAGAGTATAGTAATGGTAACGCATGATTTAAAAGCGGCCATCCGTGCAACCCGTCTCTTATATTTGGAAGATGGCAAAATCACTGGTGAGATGACATTACCTCCCTATCAAGAAGAGGAAAGTAAAAGCAGAGAAGTTCAGGTTAATGCTTGGCTTTCTTCTTTGGAATGGTAGGTGGCAGGATGGAGAGATTCACTCTATTAAAGGCAAATATACGTCATCAGAAAAGCAGCTTCTTTGGTATTATAATTTTAATGTTTTTTGTATCCCTTGCACTAACAACCGTGCTTACTATTTATTTGAATTCGAGTTCGCGGGATGCACAGGCGTTAAAAGAGGATGGTTACGGATATATGGTAATTCAACTGTTTAATGAGAAAGTTCCGGGAGGTGATGTCACAGCACTTTTAGATAAGATACAAGAGAATGAGAATGTGGGGTCCATCAAAACAGTTCCGGCAGTGTATAGTGAGATAGCCGAATTAAATGGGAATTCCTCAGGAACCGTTATTTTGCAACCGGATCAACAAGAATGCTTTAAGTTTCAGGTATTTAATGAAAAAGGTAATGACTTTTTAAAAAATACACAAGAACTAAAGCAAGGGGAGGTCTCTGTTCCGATTAGTTTTCAATCCTTATATGCATGTAAAATTGGGGATAAGATAACCTTTAAAACTCAGGGACAATCCAAGGAATATACTGTGAAATATTTTATGGAAGATCCGTTCTGCGGAAGCTCAATGATGGGAATTAAAAATGTATTAATGAACAATTCAGATTTAGAAAAACTATATCAACAAGCCCACGACTCCAAAGTAATCACGCAAGGATTAGTACTAAACATATTTAAGAATAAGAGCAGTGATTTGAAGTACATGAAGTTTGAGCGATCCATCAATGAAAGTTCAGATGTTGGCGGGTATGCTAGAGGATCCATGGGGATTGATCAGTCAACTGGATATATGTTGCTTACAACGAACATCTTTTGCGGTGTTTTGGTTTCTTTTATTACCTTATTATTGATTGTAGCGGTTATAGTTATGAATCATAGTATTACCAGTAGCATCGATTTGGAATATGTGAATTTAGGTATTTTAAAAGCAGTAGGTTTTTCTCAAGGCAAATTAAAAGTTATATTTTTAGTGCAATATCTTAGCAGTGCATTAATCGGGTCATTACTAGGGATTCCTATTGCAATCCCCATTATTCGTTATGTGAACCGCTTAACTACACCGGTAACCGGCCTTCTGGTATCAAGTCGATTGGCTATTTTACCTTGCCTCGGAGTAATCTTTTGCATTCTGGTTATGATTACTTTGTTTGTATATATGAAGTTACGCAAAATTGCAACCATAACACCAATCCAAGCCATTCGAGGAGGACGAGAGGGGATTTATTTTGCCAATCGTTTTGAAGTAGGAATACGAAAAAAGGGTATGAATATCTTACTGGCTTTTCGTCAACTTACCTCGAATTACAAACAATATGTAAGCTCGTCAATTATAACCGTTTTGTTGGTATTCTTTCTAGTTATAGTTAGTAATATGGGAAGTTGGATGGGAAAGGATGGAAGTGGACTCGTACAATTATTTGCCTGTATGGACAGTGATATGGAAATAAATTATAAGGCTACTGATATACAAAAGAATGTGGAAAAAATCATTGCTTCTAACACCGGAATAAAAAGTAGCTATCAGATTGCTTCGTCTTATTTATTAATTGATGGGTGCAAAGTATTTAGCTTTATGTGTTCTAATCCAGAGGAGTATAATACTGTACTTGAGGGAAGAACCTGCCGCTATGACAATGAAATTCTTATAACGAAATTTGTGGCATCTGAGTTAAAACTTAAGATCGGAGATAAAGTTACCATTTCCAGTGGAGGAAAAAAGGGAAAGTATATGGTTTCGGGTTTATATCAGTCTGCATCGGACTTAGGTACGAATATTGCTTTTAGTAAAGAGGGATATGAAAAATTAGTTGGTGGGGATGAGTTATATTATAATTATAAATTAACAGACTCTACTAAAGTTGGCATAATAATGGATGAACTCCAAAAAAAGTATGGAGATCGTATTGAAGTACGGACGCCCGGGGATGATTTTGGTGGCATTGACTCTATTGTAAGCGCGATCAATGGAATTTTAATGTTGGTTTATTTTATATCTATCATATTTGTAATTATTGTAATGTTTTTACAATGCGGCAAGATCTTTGCGAAGGAACGACAGGATTATGGAATCTATAAAGCCCTCGGGTTTACGTCCTCAAGTTTACGTCTCCAATTTGCTCTTCGATTTTTCTTGGTCTCAGGAATTAGCGGGTTGATTGGCGCGGTAGTAAGCATACTATTGATGAATACCTGTATGGGATTTTTATTATCTTTCATGGGGATTAGTAAATTCAAGGGTAGCGTAACTGCAATGGCAGTACTTGGGCCGGTTCTATTCATGGCATTGGTATTTTTGATATTTTCATATCTACTTTCCGGTCGAATTAAGAGAGTTGAGGCAAGGATATTGATTAGCGAATAAAATAGTAGCATTAGATGTTCTAGTAGGATAAAATGGTATTTATTGTTAGATATGCATATAGAATCCAGTCGATACTTTTTTGGATGGCAAAACGATTAATGTTTAAATAGACCTGGAGTGTAATCAAGTTTCTCTTGCAACGGTATTAATTTTACAGGAATTCAAGTATAATAAAAAATATTATAATATCTTAAGTATTGTAAAAAAGATAATGTGGAATAAACTTAAAAAGATTGGAGTAAAGAAATGGACGGAACAGTAAGAAGTAATATTAAAATAGGATCAAATGTATTGGTAGTACAAAAACAAGACCAGAGAACAGGGAAGTTGACAGAAGGCGTAGTTATGAGATTGCTTACCAACTCACCGAATCACCCAAGAGGAATTAAGGTAATGTTGGAAGGTGGAATTGTAGGACGCGTACAGAAAATTCTATAAATTATGTGGTGGAAATGAGTGTTTCAGAACAATGTGTTATTGCCATTGATTTTGGGTTTTTTCTTCTTTAACTAAAAGAGAGTAAAGTTGGTAATGAGAAATCTGATAGTCATATTTTTGGGAAGTCCCAGAGCGTACATTATCTCGCGAGGAAGATGTACTCTGGGGCTTTTTTTACGTATACTAATGACAGTATAAAAGCCAGTCCAGATACAATAAGTGATATCTGATTTTTGTGAATCTATGTGGTCAATAAAAATAATGATAAAGATAAGATAGAGAAATAGAGAAATATAGATATAGACAAATAAAAATTGAAATAGATATAGGTATATACAATGTATAAAATTTAATTTTTTTAGTGTTGACAAAATTATAAAGGTAATATATTATGTATTTAGATAAGGTATTACCTAATATGAATAAAAAAGAAGGAATTGTATGGATAAGATAAAACAAATGCCACATAAGCAATACATTTTTGGAGCACTTTTAATGATTGCTAATAAGATGGATACGCTACTTGAACGAGAACTGAAGGAGTATGGAGTTACATCAAAACAATGGCTTTTGTCGATTGTAATTGACAACTTATTTGATAAGCCTCCAACATTGAAAGAAGTTGCAAAAGAGATGGGAAGCTCCCATCAGAATGTGAAGCAAGTTGCATTAAAACTACAAGAGAAAAATTTACTTCAACTGGTAAAGGATAAAAAAGACGGTAGAGTGACTCGATTAAAAATGACAAATGAAAGTTATGAGTTTTGGGAAAAGACTGGACCCAAGGGAGCTTTATTTACCGAATCTTTGTTCAAAAACATAAAAGAAGAAGATATGAAATCTGCAGCTTTGGTATTTCAACTTATGATGGATAATTTGGAAGTAATGGAAAATGGTAGTGATGAGGAAGAGGATGAGGAATAATCTTCTGAAAAAAACAACAGCAAAGGAAGGTTAAGCAGAGCCTACTAAAATACCTGAAAATATTCAGAGATTTGCAGATTTAATTAATATTTAATAGGAGAGGGGTAGTGATATGGGTAAGTATAATAAAGCACTTAATGTTCTAGTTAGTTTGATTATTATTTTGACATGCATTGCATGTTTGGCCGGGTTATTAATAAACGGAGGTAGCGGCCAATATCTGTTTAAATCAATTAATGGGGAAGTAGTAAAGATTTACGGAAGTGGATTGTACAAATATGACTCCATTTCTGTTGTATCACAAGGCAAAGCCACAGATTTGGTGACGCTTATTCTTGGAGTTCCACTATTGTTAGTTTCACTTTACTTTACAAGTAAAAATTCTTTCAGAGGAATGCTTGTGCTTACTGGAACATTGGGATATTTTTTGTATACCTATATGTCCTATACATTCTTATGGAATTATAATCCGTTTTTTATAGTTTATGTCATGATCATGTCACTCAGCTTTTATGCTTTTGTTCTATGTCTTATGTCGTATCAAATTGATAAATTGCAATCAATGTTTAGTGATCAGTTACCAGTTAAGTTCTTAGGCGGTTTTCAGATATTCATTGGTTTTATGTTAGGGATGCTTTGGTTTGGAAGGATTGCTCCTTCTATTATGGGAGGAGAGGTACCGTTCGGACTAGAACATTATACCACACTTGTTATTCAGGGTATGGATCTTGGCTTTATTGTTCCGACTGCTTTTCTATCGGGAATCTTACTGATTAAACGTAAGCCTTTCGGGTATTTATTATCCTCAGTAATTATTGTAAAGGGCATGACGATGCTGACTTGTATGAGCGCGATGATTATTAATCAAGCTATCAACAAAGTAAGTATGAATATAGTTGAAGTAGTTGTTTTTCCGGCGTTTAATTGCTTAGCTTTAATCTGTTTGGTTTTATTAATGAAAAATGTTAAGGTTAGGAAGGTTTCAGAAATAGGTCTTGCAACTAATAGTTGACAATATTCAACTGCTGATTAGTGGTAAATATTAATATTATATTTTATAATACCATTAGGAGGTGTCGAATATGACGTTAGGTAATAAAATACAAGAGTTAAGAAAATCACAATTACTTTCACAGGAATCATTCGCAGAAACAATGAAAGTGACTAGACAATCAGTATCTAAGTGGGAATTGGATCAATCCTATCCATCAATAGATAAGCTGGTTGAAATAGCGGACTTTTTTAATGTTTCACTTGATGAAATGTTAAGGAATGAGGTTGATCCTTCAAGAACTATCAATCCTATTATAGATAAGGATATGGATAAGGATGGTAGTCGTAAATTTGAAATCAGCAAAGGACAATTATTATATTTTACTTCCTGGGCTATTATGGTAATTATTATGTTGATTTTATTTGGAATCAAGGAATACATTGCGGGTTTTTTGATTTCTCAGATTTTCATATGGACAACGGTTATTATTCGAATTTACAACTATGTTAAAACGAAAAAAATACATCTTGAATAGTTCTATATTTTTTAAATTAAGTGTAGCTATCTTTTTATTCTAAGAAAGGATGGCTACATTTCATTTATAAAGAATAAGGGACATGTTTTGAAAATAGCATGACATATTAATAGCTACTTTGTACCAAACAATCGATACTCCTTATCCTTACGTACATACGTAATTGTGCCTACAGTATTGGTCTATACTATATAGACATGAATGTAAATAGATGGGAATGGATTTGATATTGATTTTTGTCAAACATCAATTATAGATTCTCTATTGAGCGCTTACTCATTGAACTTTAGTTCACATGATGCTGTTGTATTATGTATAATTGTGTGAAGTGTATATATTGTTGGAAAAGAATATAAATATTTTATCAACTAATTCTATTGACAATTTTTATGAAAGACTATATAGTTCTTAAGTACTAGCTAGTCCAAAAAATTTAAATACTTGATAAAGGCAAACTTGTTGAAAAACAAGGACGCAAAGCCATGAGTCTAAGGTGTCATACACTATGATAGTCAGGTTACCACAGTAAATACTATAATGGTTTAATAACTGCGGCTTTTTTTTGTCGCAGTTTTTTTGTGCGTTTTTTCAAGTAAATCTATTGACACGAACCATATAACTTTCTAGATAGTAAACAAAGGATAGTTTCTAGGGGTGAATATTTCGTAGTATTAACTTATGTTTAGGGAAGGAGGGACATTTCGATGAGAGAAGAAGAAAACCAGTTAGTTATTTTTATATTGGGTACGGAACTATTTGGAGCAAAAATCACGGAAATTCGTGAAATTATTAATATGGTAGAGATAAACAAAATTCCACAGATGCCAAGAGCAATGAAAGGTATTACTAATTTAAGAGGTAAAGTAACAGTTATCTACGATTTGGGTGAAAGATTTGGTCTAGGTGAAAGAGGATATCTTGAAAGATCCAAAATATTAATTGTAAACGATAGTGAAATCGGTTTTATTGTGGATGATGTTAAAGAGATAATCAGTGTTACTAGCGAAGATATGGATAGTGTAGGTTGCCTACCAGTTGATAACAAACTTATTAGTGGTTTTGCAAAATATGATGACAAAATAATTACGATAGTGAACTTTAACACTCTAAAGAAAAATGAACAATTAGATGTAGTAACAGCCTGATTGTATAGAATATATAAACTTCAAACACTTACTTAAATAAAATTGTGACAAAATAAATTGAATGGAGATATGAAATGAAAAGTATTCTAATAAAAAAAATTAAAATGGAAAGTATAAAATCAAAGCTTATATTTAACTTTATTGCATTGATTTTAATTTCTTCCATACTGATAAGTATTACTGCATTATCAAGTTCCAAAAATGCACTTACAACAGAATCAGAAAAATCGCTTTTATCACTTGCACGTGAGGGTTCTAAATTAACGGTTAGTCGAATGGAAACTCAAAAAAGTACTTTGGCTATGTTGGCACTGAGTGAGGAGATTCAAGGGATGAAGTGGGAATCGCAACAGCCTTATTTAAAGGAATACGTAAAAGAAACCAATTTCTTAGACATTGCAGTTGTAAATATGGATGGTGTTGCCAATTATTCAGACGGTTCGATAAGTGATTTATCAGATAGAGAGTATATAAAGAAGGCTCTGAAGGGGGAAGCTAATATTTCTGATGTAATAATCAGCAAAGTAACTAAGGAACCTGTTATTATGGTAGCAACCCCTATCTCTAAAGATGGTAAGGTGGTTGGAGCTCTGATTGGACGTCGAGATGGTAATACGCTAAGTGAAATTGTTAAGGATACGGGGTATGGCAAGAATGGATATGCTTATATTATCAATGGTTCAGGAACAGTAATTGCTCACAAAGACAAAGACAAAGTATTGACTCAATACTCACCAATTGAAGAAGCCAAGAAAGACAAGAGTTTAATATCTGTATCTAATTTATTTGTAAAGATGACAAATGAAAAAAATGGTATCAGTGCATATAAATATAACAAAAAAGACTTATATGCTGGTTATGCAGATATTGAAGGCACGGATTGGATTTTTGTCATAACTGCAGATAAAAATGAAGTTTTAGCTGCAGTACCAGTATTGCAGTACAAAATAATTTTAGTAGTGATAATAATTTTATTATTCTGTAGTTTATTAACCTACGTTATTGGTAATAGCATTTCCAAACCAATTATTAAAACAGTTCGACATGCTGAAAAAATAGCAAAGTTAGACATTTCATGCAATGTAGAGCAAAAGTATTTGAATAAGAAAGATGAAATTGGTGTTTTATCAAGAGCACTTCAAAGTATAACCGATAGCATTAGGGGAGTGGTAGGTGACATTAGTAAATCCTCTGAACAGTTAGCTGCGGCATCTGAAGAATTATCTGCAACCTCATTGCAATCAGCAAGTTCGTCGGAAGAAGTATCCACAGCTATTGAGGAAATAGCAAAAGGTGCTTCTGAACAAGCGAAGCATACGGAGGATGGTTCTAATAAGGCCAATGTATTAGGCGTTGTAATTGAAAAGGATCAAGATTATTTAAAGAGTTTAAATATTGCAACAGATAAAGTGGCAGAAGTTTTGAATGAAGGGTTAAAAGAGATAGAATACTTATCTAAAAAAACAGAAGAAAATAATAAAGCTTCAAAGGAAATACATGAGGTCATTTTAAAAACCGATGAAAGCTCTAGCAGAATTGGACAAGCAAGTAATGTTATTGCTTCTATTGCGGATCAGACTAATTTGTTAGCTTTAAATGCTGCTATTGAGGCAGCAAGAGCAGGTGATGCCGGTAGAGGATTTGCAGTTGTAGCTGTGGAAATTAAAAGACTTGCAGAGCAATCAGCAGCCTCAACAAAAGACATTGATAAAATGGTAAAGGACTTACAAAAGAATTCTCAAGATGCAGTAAAGACAATAACTGAAATGTCAACAATAATAAAAGAACAATCCGACAGTGTAATTAATAATAAAAACAGTTATCTTACAATTGAAGAGGCTATCAAAGAGGCGGAGAAAGAAGTTGGACTTTTAAATGTTTCCGGAAAAGAAATGGATAAAATGAAAGATGAAATATTGGGTTCGCTTCAAAACCTTTCGATCATTGCAGAAGAAAATTCGGCAGCCACGCAACAAGTAACTGCGTCCATGGTAGAACAAACATCTTCAGTTGAAGAGATAGCCAAATCAAGCGAAGATTTGGCAAGCCTAGCGCAGGATTTACAAATTATTATCAAGAAATTTGTTCTGTAAGATTAAGTTGATAATTTATATATCGATATGGTTGATAAATAAGTAATACCAAATAATAAAAGCCTATAAGAGGGATGAAAGAGATGATTTACATTATCTCTTTCATCCCTCTTTAATTTATAGTATTATAACCTCATTTCAATTTATGTTGACTTTTTATTATGTAGTTTCCAAACACTGTCGAGACACATGTGTAGAGCATAGTTCTGTTACAAAGATAACATAGTTGAAAAGCTGTTTCTGTTAGCATTCCAAATTGGACGTCAACTAACAGAAATATGTAGTTGTAATACTTCAACCTAAAAGATATAATATCTACATCGTAAGTAGGCAATAATATTAACGCTTGTTCTATATAAATAACCAGCATTGAGGAGGCAAAAATTTGAAGCGCAAATACATATTTACGACGGTCATCATTTTTAGTATTCTTTTCACAGTTATAGTTTTCTTTTATTTGTCTTCGATCAAACAGGTTAGTCATATTTATGTCGGTAGGACTAAGGATACAATTTTACAAATGAAAGAGGATTTTTTAAAAGATACGGTCAATAACTTGATTTCTGAAATTAATACGGAACGAAAAGCGAAAACTAAGTACACGGCAAAATTAGTAACAAATACATCTGCTCTTGTCAATTTAAAAATGCCAACGGAAAAGACTAAGTTTAAGCATTTTATCATAGATTTTTTTTATAATAATACAGAATATGATTTTTGGACAATTCTTGTTTGGGATAACAAGCAAAACAAGGCAATTAGTGATTCGCATAATCTTGCGGGTACCAATTGGAATGCAACATTAAATAATATTAAAACCACGTTATCTTCCTATCAGATTATTAATCAGGGTGATGAAACGGCTGTTTTTGGTATCAGTAAAAGCTATGTGGATGATCTTGTAAAGGAAGACATCGCTGATACAATTAGAAATTTTAAATTTGGTGATGATTCTTATATTTGGGTGACCGAAATTTTGAATTATAAGGGCGGTAAAAATTTTGCAATAAGAAGGGTTCATCCGAATCTTCCGGAAACAGAGGGGTCATATCTTTCTAGTGATATGGTGGATATTAAGGGGAATCACCTATATACAACAGAACTTGAAGGTATTAATAAAGATGGTGAGTTGTTTTTTACTTATTACTTTAAAGAATTACGAAGTGACACTGTCTCTGAAAAATTAACCTTTGCTAAACTGTATAAGGATTTCAACTGGGTTATCGCTATGGGGGTATATCAAAAGGATTTACAGTCCTATATTGACAAGACAAATAAAGAGAGTGAAACGCTTGTTTCAAGACTTTCGTTAATTCTAGTTTTTATATTTGTTATAATATTGATATTCAGTTTTGTATTAGTAATAATATTTGAGAAATTAAATTTTCGGCATTCACAAAAGCTTTTAGAATCGGAAGTTAATCAAGATATGCTTACAAAATCCGGAAGTCGAAGGAGCGGAACGAAGGAACTCATTCGTGCATTTAAGGAATATAAGAAAAATGGTTCCAACCCTGGAATCATGATATTTGATATTGATTACTTTAAAAATATTAATGACACCTATGGTCATGCTTCCGGCGATTTGGTATTAACTGAAATTGTTAAAGCTTTATATGAAGTCATTAGAAGTTCTGATAGAATCATCCGGTGGGGCGGAGATGAATTCGTTGTAATATTTTATGGATTACCTCAAAATAAAGCGCTTGATTTTGGGAAAAAGGTATCATCTGTGATATCTTCGTTGAATATTTCTGTGGAAAATCACAAGATAAATCCGACTTTATCCATCGGATTCTCATATTTTAAAGAAACAGATTCCGACTACATGAATGTATTAGATCGTGCGGATCAGGCACTTTATCAATCAAAAATAAATGGGCGTAATCAAGTTAATTTAATACTATAAGAAAAGTGATCAACGTACCCGATATGTGTGAAGTACACTTGAATATTTCAATTTATCCAATTATTATTAATAGCATATAATGATGTCGGGGTCAAAAGGCGTTTTATACACTTGGCTTATATAAAAGTAGCCTTTTGACCCTGGCATTATATATTAAAATAATTTATCTTAGGAGGAAAAAGAATGATATATAGAAATGCAACAATTGAAGACATACCCGCTATCACGCAATTACAGAATAAATATCATATTTCAACCATCAGTGAGGAGGACAAATCAGGAGGATTTGTAACTACTTTATTTACCGAGGAACAATTATCAAAAATGATTGATATAGAGGATGGGATTACGATTGCGTGCGATGATGACAAGGTCATAGCTTATGTAATGGCTGCATCCTGGGAATTCTGGGCTGAGTGGCCACTTTTTCAACATATGATAAAGAATTTACCAAGTACGCAATATTTGGGTCAAATTCTTTCGGCAGAAAATTCATACCAGTATGGGCCAATCTGTGTTGACAAGGATTACAGAGGGACAGAAGTACTATCGAGAGTATTTGATTATTCCAGAATACAGATGAATAAACGATATCCAATATTGATAACCTTTATAAATCATATTAATACTAGATCGTATTATGCACATACAAAGAAGCTTGGACTGGACGTGATTAAAAGCTTTGAGTTCAATAATAACTTCTATTATGAATTGGGATATGATACATCAAAAAAATGTTATTGTATATAGGGACAAAATACGTAGATAAAATGAAAAATTTTAATTTTACTAGAGGATATAATTCCAATGAAATGGGACTTGAATATTTTGGAAGCGATAAACTTAATGCAAAGGAAGCGAATGACTAATTATAATTAAAATTATTCAATAAAGAATGGTGAATTTAGTATATAAATTCACAAATTCATCCAGGTGGCGACAAATCCATGCAGGTTAAACTATGGAATACAACGCAAGATTTATTGAGAGAAAAGGGATATCTAGAATAAAATTAATGAATAAATTAGCATAACCCATAATATACATATAATAGGGAAATATAGCAAAAATCCTAAGCTGTATTAAATGGGGGATGAAGCATGTGGATAGAAGGGCTAAGAAAAAACTACGAATCTTTTGTTCAACGATAGGAGTTTTTTTATTTATTTTAGGGGTTGTAAGTGGTTGTGTATTATATAAAGTATTTAATGATAATAGTAATTTTTGTGTGCTAGTCATCTCAATAGTTGGGGTGGCTGTGCTATCATATGTTTCGTGTTATTACCTTTGTAAAACAAAGTATATTACGAATGAAAGCAAAAGGAAATTTTTGAAATACTGGTACTGGTGCTTTGTGGTATTATTATTTATCTCATATTATATGTGCCATTTTAGAACATTTTTAAAGACTTATCGTAACAATTCTTATGGAATAGATCAGGAACAATATATTTTATTAGTTAATTTCTCGCTTTTTCTTATTGTTTCGATTATTATATATTATTTTATAGTACGTCAATTTGAAGTAAAGTCGTTGAGCATTGGAACAAAAGGGATTGAACTAACTGTAAGTGAGAAATTAGCCGAGACTCAAAAAGAATCTTTAATTATTAATACTAACTTGATCCGAACAATTACTGATCATATTTGTAATATAGATTCTATCATTGATTATCTTAGCACGATAAATTATGTATCGAATTCCATAAATCTAATAGAATATACCAATATCTTGAAAAGCGTACTCCTACCAATAACCAAGAATTATGAAGGAGTGTATATTACAATTTTAATTGAGGAGGAATTTGATGCTCATCTGAAAAACGAATTATGTTATTCAAAAAGAGAAATTGAAAAAATCAGAAGTATCATAAGAAAAGATGAAATTTTTCGTCTGGAAAATGATTTGTTTTTGGAATTTGAATTGGGAGAATTTCATAATTATTCTGAAATAGAAAGCATATATATTACAATACACGTTAAAGATTTGTATGCAGACGAAGCGGGGCAATTGATTTATACATATTTAAGAATGTTTGAGGCATTGTATTCCAAATATTGTTTTATAAAATTATTAAAGGAGGATCAAATTTGACGAAAATCGATTATGATAATTTGTTTAAAGATTTACCTGCGAAAAAAGAGGTTGCGGCAATATGTGATAATAAGTTTGTTGCTAATGGGAAAATGCCTGCAACAATGGGCTTAAACATTAGTGAACGAATAGACAAAAAAGTGAAAGCATCTATATGCTCTATTGGTTGATGATATGATTAACACCTTCTTATATTGCGCATAATATACAGTATAGAGATTTTTCTCAGGAGGGTGTTTGAAGTTGATACTTGATAAGTATATTGATTTGTATTATTTGGAAAGAAATAGAGAATATAGTACTCCATTATTAGAGAGAAAATATGTTATTGAACATAACACCCTATTAATAAATGGAATCGGAATCGTGGATAGAATTGAAAAGCTAGTCAAAGGTAAATAATTGTACTTCCTTTTGTAACAATGATTGACAACGTAAAAACTTCTTTTTTGAAGATACTAAATATGTAAACTTATATAATTTTAGAATTATTTAAGATTGCAAATTAGTATCTGCAGGAAAGGAGTTTTTTATGTCTGAAAATAGTTTAGCAATTGTAAATATACCGATTCAGAAATGGGGCGAGTTATATAGTGAAGAAGAAGCCTTGAATATTGGTACTATTTTTCATGATTTGAACATGCCGTTTTTTGCCGCTGAAGGTGTAATGGGAGATAAGAACCCGATTGCTTCGGGAGCAGGAAGTACTGCAAAGACAAAAGAACAAACAGAACGTGAAGCATTGATGACAAAGATTACGCAGAGTGGTTTTTTTCTTGATGATCTGACTCTTTATCTTGATACTCATTGTAAGGATACACTTGCCATACGCTTATATCATGAGAAAGCAAAAGAATATGAAGAACTCAGAAAGCAATTTGCTCAGAAATTTTATCCATTAACCAGACTATGCATTACAAACTGCAATCAGGGTAATGAAAATAATTTCTGCTGGCAAGAAGGACCAATGCCCTGGGAAGGAGCGTGTGTATAAATGTGGATTTATGAAAAAAGGCTTCAATATCCAGTAAAAATTACAAAGAACTGTCCCAAAACGGCACAGCTCATAATCAGTCAATACGGAGGGCCCGATGGAGAATTGTCCGCATCCATGCGCTATCTCTCACAGCGTTATTCTATGCCGTTGAAAGAAGTGGGTGGACTTCTTACTGATATTGGTACAGAGGAATTGGCGCATATGGAGATTATCTGTGCAATGGTATATCAATTGACCAATAATTTGTCAATTGAGCAGGTGAAGGAGGCCGGTTTTGATGCATATTATGTGGACCATACCACTGCTCTCTGGCCTCAGGCAGCATCAGCGCTACCCTTTACCGCGATTGAATTCCAATCAAAGGGCGATGCCATCACGGATCTGACCGAAAATCTTGCTGCAGAGCAAAAAGCAAGAACGGTATACGATAATTTGCTTCGCATGATTCCAGATCCGGAGATACAGGAACCGCTAAAATTCCTTCGATCTAGAGAAGTAGTACATTTTCAAAGATTCGGTGAAGCACTAGAAAAGACAAAGGATAAGCTGGACAGTAAAAATTTCTATTATTTTAATCCTGAATTTGATAAAAAGATGTTTCAGGGCAAATTGTAGAGAAAATAACCGAGGTTGGTTAAAGTGGAAGCAAGTGAATAGAAACTTTAGAATTGAACTAAGTAAATAGAAACTTCAAATGGAACCTGTGAAATAGATATATAGAAAGTGTCTATTCATATTAGGTTCCATTTTAATTAATGACTTTTTAAAATTGCTCTAGTTAAAGATTTCAAAAACGATTCACAGGCTAATCAAGGGCTAATCAAAGACTAGTTAAAGACTTTTGTTCTTGTTTTTATTCAACAATGATGTTTATGTTCCCGGAACCACCGGATACTGAGTATCCAAAGGCTTGCACGGTTATATTCTTATCTTTGTAATATTCAAATTGTCCCGCCATATACCATATGGGTAAATAAATTATTTCTACATTTTTAGTGTATTCATAATTTAAATACAAGGTATTGCCTTTCATAGTAGCTGAAAACTTAGGATTTACATAATTGAGGGAATTGATATCATTGTAGATATCGATAGGATATCTGTAAATTATTGTTAACTTATTCCCAGTAACCTTAATTGATTGAGATACATCATAACTCATATTAAACTGGTTGTCATCATTCCATGATGCATTCATATTGTATGCTAAAATATTACCCTTTGTTATAATGTTGATTTTACTATTTTTCACTAAATCGGATATATCAAAATCTAAAGTGTATAAACTCGGTTGATATTCAGTATGCGAAGAGGTGATTTCTTTAACATTACTAGTACTTTCTCTGGGAGCTAAAAAGAGCCCGGTTCCTACTAACATAGTAAAAGCTATTGTAAAGAAAAGTGCTACGAATACAAAAATTGATGATTTAAATTTTGAAATGCCAACCGTTTTATAATACACTGTAAAATGGTTTATTGTAATAGAAATGATATTCATAATAATTAAAAGCGCAATTGTTTTTATAAAAAACCATAATATACTTTTGTCGGTTAATATCGGCACTAAAGTCGTAGGAAGGATATCTATAATCCATGGTATATTAGCAAATGCAGTGACGCCAATTGCAATAAAAACGATCATAGCATAAATCCTAAATTTTCGAATTATGGTGGCAATTAAGGTCATAAAAGAAAAAGCCAAAAACGAATACATAAGAAAAGTCAAAAAGCCTATCATAACAAATCCAAAATCAAAATTCAGTGCAAAGAAAATATTACTATGAAATATAGAAATAACTTTCATAGTGCCATATTGAATTAAATACATTAATAATATAGTAAGCCCTACCATAGTGATTGTTATGTAGGACGTCAAAAGAGTTGATAAAAATCTGCTGTTATTCGTTTGTGGAAAGATGGAAAGATAATCATTTTGTGTTCGATATAAGAAATTCATTATAATAAACCCTATTAATAGTCCAATATAGATACTTAAGGATAAGTCTTGCGAATTAAGAAAAGAGGGAGTCTCAGTTTCTTTAAAAAGGCGAAAAAGGAAAGAAATTATGTTGATTAGCATTATTGATAACATAATGATAATGTATATCCGAAATCCCTTTTTACTTGATCTAAGTTTTGCTTTTGTTAAATTCTTTATATTGTGTAGATCTTCTTTTACCATAAACATTTCAGTTCCTCCTCCTTGTTTTGTTTTGTTAGGTATATGCATAAATCTTCCACCCGGATAGAAGAAAGGGCTAGACCCGCTTTGTTGATTTCTGACTGCACTAACTCAGTCAGTGGTTCATAAATTACTGCAAAGCTTTGCAATGGACCGTTCTGTCGGTCTAATATATTTTTATCCATCGTAAAGGAGTCAATTATCGAAGCTTCACCATCTATGCGGTAAGCACTGTTACGGATCTCATCGATATTACCTTGCAAAACTTTTTCACCGTTATCGATGAGTACAATGTCTGATAATACGGTTTCTAGTTCGTTAAATAGATGACTGGATATAATGAAGGTGCGTGGATTTTCCGTATAATCTCTCAGTAAGATTTCATATGCAGCACGACGAACCGTTATATCCATTCCCAAAACAGGTTCATCAAGCATAGTTAACTTGCAACGACAGGAGAGTGCTGCCAAAAAGTTAAAGATACTTGCCATTCCTTGAGATAAGGAATTATATTTCATTTTGCCATTTAGTTCAAAATATTTCATAAGTTTATTCGCGAATATGATATCAAAATTAGGGAATAAGGTATGATAAGCTTCCAAAATAGATCTTAAATTAATGTTTTTTTGATATTCAAAGTTGTGATAGGAGTAGATAAGATGTTGTAAAACACCTATATTGTCCATTGGATTTTCATTAAAAACGGAAGCAGCGCCTGATGTGATATCAAGTTGACCGGCAAGAATTCTCATAAGCGTCGTTTTACCGCTACCATTGCGACCGATGAGTCCGGTAATACTGTTTTCCGGAATATCGAAGGTTAAGTTATTTAAAGCTGCCTTTTTACCAAATTGCTTTTGTAGGTTATTCAACTGTACTACAAATTCATTCATTCTTATTGCCCCTTTCCAAATACTGATCATTAAGTAAGTTAATAAGGTCATCTTGCGAAATCTTTAACTTATTCGCCTCGCTTATCAAATTACTGATTAGCTCTACAATCCCACTTCCTTTTCTTTCTTTCAAGAGTAGTTCTTTTGCACCGTTTGCGATAATCATTGATTGACCACGTTGCTTTTCTAAAATTCCTTTTTGCACTAATAAATTAATGCCTTTTGCTGCAGTAGCAGGGTTTACATTAAGCTCCTTCGCGATAATGAGCTGAGAGTAGCAGTTATCCCCTGCCTTCAATTTGTCGTATATGATATCATCCTCAATTGCTTGTGCAATCTGCAGATATACCGGTTTTATGCTTTCAAAACTAATTTTCAATTCATCACCGTCCTATACTACATTACTTATGTAATGTAGTATAGCATTATTAACCAATAAATGTCAAGTTATTTTGGCAATATAATACTTATAGTAAGAATAAAAATATAATGTCTTGATATGAGGAGATTGGATTAAGTATATAAGGTAAGGGTGGTAACAATAGTAAAATTTTTATAGAATAATTTGCTAATTATTTCACTAAATCTTCTATGGTAAAATAAATATTACATTATATGGAATTGTTTTATGTTCATGGGTTTATGTGAGATTTGTCTAATTGAAAATGAACGAAGCAAAAGGGGAGTTTGGAATGAAAAAAAGTAAAATATGTTATGGCCGTCAACAACAATTCTCAGTTTTTGAAGAAACCATGGCAGAAATGACTTGGCAGGAAGTTCAAATTGCTGCAGATCGTGGGGCGATTGTTCTATTGCCGATTGGTATAGTGGAGGGGCATGGGCTTCATTTGGATCTAACTGCAGATTTTTATATTAGTACATTAAACTGTCGCTTTTTAAAACAAGAGCTTGAAGAAAAAGGGATAGAAGCAATTATTTAACGGGTTTGATTTTGAGGTGCAAAATTTAAAATATGATTTAAAATCGCAAGAGTTTCCACACCTCAAATTTGTACAATTTTTATGAATTTATTGCGGGTTATTAGAAAAAGGCTGTCCAAGGGAACGGAGAGCCTTTACTTAACAATTGTGAAATAAAGTGAATTAATATTTGATTCGGCTTACTTCAAGGAGTTTTACATTTGCCTATTAATTTACTTTATACTGAAATACGTCATTCAACTAATTCTTTTATGTTTTGAACCATTTGTCTTTCATCATTTGTTAATGACCCTTCATTGTCAAAAGTTATTTTGAAGGGCAAATTAGAAGCTTTACACTCACTTATAATATTGCATAATTCAATATTGGATTCTGAAAGGGTTAAACAACCAAAGGCAGTTTTTTTTGAAAATACTGCTGTTTTTTCAACTGATGGATTTAATATTGAATAATGTTTGATTGTAATAATAGGTCTATAATAATCAAAATCTTCCTTATCAAAGTTAGTTCCAACATCAATTAAGTACCATTTATTTTGAGACTTTTCTTTCTTTGTTTCTTTCCTTTTAGATTTTTCCAATATTATTTTATCCTTTGGAAGGTTCTTAGTTTTTAGTTGTACTTTTTTATATGAATCAATTCTTAACCAAATATACAGGAGTATATCTACAACTACAACAATAGTAGCATATGGTAATCCTTCTTTTGGTTTATTAATAAGCATTATCACTATAGATGGTAAATGCTGTTTGCTTAACGGGACTAATAAGAAGATTATCAGTGCTACTAAACACATAATTATATTCATTCTGTTACTTTTTTTGAGTAACTGAGTTCGCTCATTTTCTACATATTCTATATGTGCTTTTTTGCTCCTAATCATGTAACTTATATACTCCTTCAATCATTATTATATTTATCTATTCATCTTAGTAAACTACTGTGAACTACATGGTTTCTAAATACATTATAATATATTTCACATCAAAATTCACATTAATTTTCACAACAATAATCACAGCACAAATCACAGAGTTAATAAATTTATTAACTCTGTGATTTGTGCTGTTAATTTAGATGTGATTATGCGAAATTTTCAACAGTAAAATTGGAAAACATAATGGAATATCAAGAAAAAACGCACTGTGAATTCCTGTGCGATTTCCCTGGTAAATTGTTCTAATTATTTCGTTTTTGCACTTCGAAATCAAGCCTGTTAGCAATTATTACGCTTCCCTTTTACTGGGGAATCAGCCAAGACGTAGCCAGATATGCGGGTACATTTTCAGTTCGTCCACAGATTATGAAAGGACTTCTTGAAGATGTTTTTTCATCTTTAAAAAGCTGGGGGTTTAGAAGAGTATTTGTACAAAAATGCACATGGTGATCCGTTGCATATAGAAATGATTAAAAGTGCCATTAGTAATCTTGATTCTGAATACAAAGTGTATTTTATGTGGGAGTTGGACATAGAGGTAGCGAATGATATCATATTTCCTCCTACAAGGGAAGAACGCTTTCAACCTGATTATCATGCGGGTGCAGTTGAAACAGCACAGATGGCTACCTTTTTTCCAGAGAAGATTCGTTATGATAAGGTAAAAGCTTTAAAACCTATGGATAGTTTTCATCCTTTGGCCTATTGCGGTGATCCTGCTAGCTATTCACTGTCCAATAATTTCTCTACTTCCTCTCTTCGTTCAAAAAGAACACATCCTCCCGCATGATCTTCCAATAGGATATCTTCCTCCTGTAATTTTAAAAATAACTTGGATTTCAGAGCTTCTTTTAACGAAGTATCCCTGACATTGATATCGGAATAAGGTGAGAAGGGGCAAGGTTCTGCACCACCATGAGAATTAATGTGAAAGAAACCTCTTCCTGCTGCCAAACATCCTCCAGAGGTTTTCTCATCACCAGGAAAAGATATAAAAATCATTTTATTATAAGTAGTACGTAACGTAATAAGTCTCTCGTTTAGGAAAGCTCTTTCTTCCGCCTGCGGAGCAAGATGAGCACTTTCCTTTGTTACGGGAACAAATTCTATGTAAAATACCAATTTACATCCCAGATCAGCCAAATAATCTAAAAAGTCCTGTGCAGTCACTTCCGTTATATTTTCTTTGGTTACGGTGATCGAGGCACCAAATAGCAGGTGGTGTTGCTTCATTTGCTCCATGGCTTCTGTTACTCGTTTATAAACACCCACACCACGTCGATCATCCGTTTTAACCTGATGTCCCTCGATACTAAAAATAGGAATCAAATTTCTTGATTTGTCAAAGCACTTTATATAAGTGTCATCAATCATCGTACCGTTTGTAAAAATGGGGAAGATGATTTCAGGGATTTGTCCTGCTACCTCAATTACATCTTTGCGCATCATGGGTTCACCACCGGCCAATAGGACAAAACCGATACCCAATTCTTTTGCTTCGGTGAAAATCTTAAGCCATTCGTTACTTTTGAGCTGATTCGAGGGTTCCTTATCTTCACATAGATGATTGGAGTGGGCATAGCATCCACTGCAATTCAAGTTGCAATTGCTAGTAATGCTTGCGATTAAAAATGGTGGAATATGCTCACCTAGTTCCTCTGCTTTCATTCGTAAGCGCGTGGCTTCCTTGCTTGCCAATGCATATTTCGCAATAAAAATACTTTCCTTTGGATTCATTAGGGTAGCATAAATAGCACCCTTGATGATTTTGTCTACTCCTTTAGAAAGATAACGCTCTAAATTAAATTCTTGTGACATAAGTTACTCCTTCAAAATTATTTTTGAAATAGCTGCTTTTCTGTAAACTTTCGATTATATAACTAATTATTTGAATCTATTATCTCTTTTAAAGTAATATTCGGATTAATAAATCTGGCCTTGCTTTTTTCCCTCTTAAGTCTTATCGCAATCTGCGGACAATGATTAATACATGCTAAGCACTGCATGCAATTCCCATTAAAAACAGGCTTTCTATCTACTTTAATATTATCTACTGGACAAACCTTCTCACATATTTTGCATCCGTTACAAGTATCGTCTACATTGAAGTTTTCATCATATTTGAAGTTGGTTTTCGCTTTCTCATAATATTTGTTAAGTAATGCTTCTAAATGACGGATACCGCCAGGATGTTTTTTTATATATATTTTTCTGGTTTCTATATCATTAAGTATCTTATCAAGGTTTTCCTCAATTTTTTTCTTATGCACATTTTTCATTTGTTTATTAATATCAAAGATCGGAAGGTAATTATCAACCATTAATAATTCGTTAATATAGGAAAATTGAATCTGATTATGGTTTCCGAGCTCTATTAGTTTCGGTGTAACCGACCCGGCCAGAGAACCATAGGATACAATTGCAAAAATATATTTGCTATTCAATTTCACTTTATTAAGGAACTGTTCAATCATGAAAGGTACATCACCAAAATAACTCGGGAAAACTATGCCGATTTGTTCATCTTCAAATTCAAAGGTTCCTTCTTTAATTAATTTTGGAATTGAATAATATTCTCCCCCAATTTTCTTTGCGATATATAAATTGTTACCGGTTGCAGAAAAATATAATACTTTCATAAGCTCCTCCTTGTATTGGGTGTTACACTTGTAACGCATTTTTTATCGTAGTATAATGTATGAATTAGAACATTACAATAGCAAATAGATCAACTGTTACAAAAAAGGAGATATTGTTCATGATTAGTAATAATAGCAATTTGCAAAGTAAGATTACAAAGGAAAGTATCTTTTCTGCCCTAATGATTTTAATGAAGCATAAGAATCTTCATGAAATATCCATTACAGAAGTAACGAAAAGGGCTGGTGTGTCACGAATGGCCTTCTATAGAAATTATAACGTAATCGAAGATATTATTACAAGTTTTCTGGATGAACTTTTTGAAGAATATTCCAGGGATTTATCAATTTACGAAAAAAAAGATGGCTATGAGAGTGTATGCTTGTATTTTGCTTACTTTAGAAAGCATGATCAATTAATTAATAATCTAATTAAAGCAAATTTGGATAATTTGATATTTGAAAGGGGTGTTGCATATCTTCATTCGTTTTCCAAAGATATTGTATGTAAAAAATCATATCCTCCTACAAAGGAGAGATATAATATTGAATTTATAGCTGGAGGTTTTTATAAGGTATTAATTGAGTGGGCTAAGAGTGGTATGAAAGAAAGTGATGAAGATATGGCAAAAATGTTATTTGATTTATTTTAATTAAGACACACCGGCCATTATATAATTTTATATGGAGAAAGTGTTATATAAATAAATTCATGGTTGAAAAGAATATAGGTATGTAAGTTAGCAGATTACTTCATTAATTGCAATCGTCTTAAATAAGCAAATATAAAATAACTTGACATTACAATATAGATGACGTATCATCAATGCATAGTCATTGATGATACGTCATCTATATTCTGTAAAGGAGTAATATAAGCTTAGAATGTAATATTAACACTATTAGAAAAGGAGAAATTTATGAGACCGGAAGAAGAATTGAGGTATCTAATATTAGCAGCTCAGCGTGAGGGAAGCCGAATGTTAACTGAACTTCTTAAGCCAATGGGACTTACCCCTTCCCAGAGTGAGGTTTTGCGTGTGCTTTACGACCATGAACCTTTGTCACTTATTGAACTAGGTGAATTGTTGGTCTGTGAAAATGGAAGTCCAAGCCGCTTGGTGAATCGCTTGGTTGAAGGTGGATTTATTGAACAGAAACAATCCAAAGAAGATTCTCGTAAGGTGAAATTAAAACTAACAGAGAAAGGAGTAAACTCTGTATCCGAGATAATTAAAATTGAGGAGAGGATGTATGCTTCATTAAATACATTGCTAGAGGGAGCTCCAGTACAAGAAATGATTAATTTACTATGGAAGCAAGTTGAGGGGAAACCAAGTGGTCAAGCTTTGGTTCTCCGTAAAACAAAAAAGAAACTTTGAGAAATTATATTGAGAGAGATATTATTCGATTTTTTGTTTAATGAAAGGAGTAAAGATATATGAAGGTGGTAATTATATATTCACATCCGAATGAGAAAAGCTTTAACCATGCTATTCTTGAACAGGTAAAGCAAGGGTTGGGGGATAGTAAGCATACGGTTGAAGTGATCGATTTATACGCAGACAACTTCAATCCTGTTCTTGTATATAACGATATGAGGAAAAGAAGTGAACTGATGAACGATGTTGAGACGGGTCATTACAGAGAGCTTGTTGATCAAGCGGATCATATTATTTTTATATACCCAATTTGGTGGTATGGGATGCCCGCAATGATGAAGGGGTTTATTGATAGAGTGTTTGTATCAGGGTTTGCCTATACATCTGTAGGAAATGCGAGAAAAGGATTATTAGGAAACAAATCAGCCTGGGTTATCTACACAATTGATTCTCCGACATGGTTTGTTAAACTGTTTCGCAAAAATATAGAATGGAGAACAATGAAGGATGCAATTTTGAACTTTTGTGGGATTCGTAAGGTTGAAAAAACGATGTTATCATCGGTTAAAAATAGCAATCTTAATAAAAGACAGAAATGGTTGGAGCGTATTTATCGCAAAGCAAGCAATATCTGAGAATTTGATTTAAGAATGAAAAGGTTATGTTATTGTGATATATTTAATATACATTAATTAACAAAATTCAATAAACTCTCTTGACAAAATATTAAAATAAATATAACATATATGAATAGTATATTTTAATAAAAGGGGGCTTATTATGGCAATCAATTTTTCATGTCCGATATCAGGGGAACAACGTGATAATAATACGGTTCGGGTGGTCGCGGGTTCTGTTTTTATTATTACAGGGGTGGCTTTGTATGTGGCATTACAGGTATCGACTCAAATAGCTGCAGTTATCAGCGGGATATTAGCAATAGACTTTATTATTCGAGCTTTCATTAAACCCAAATACAGCCCGTTGGCTACTTTGGCAAGAGGTATTGTTTCTGGTTTAAAGCTTGAGAAAAAAATGGTTGATAATGCGCCGAAAGTATTTGCAGCTCGTATTGGAGTGATTTTCTCTGTGATAGCCACTATATTGTATGCAGGCAATCTCTTTTATGCTGGTACAACGGTACTATTTATATTATTGATATGTGCAGCATTAGAGTCTTTCTTTAGCTTTTGCTTAGGGTGTTGGATGTATTCCTTGTTACCGAAGAAATTAGGTAATGTATTGTCGAGACAGTTTCTAAAATAATATAAATTTTTTCTATTTAATAAGCGGGAGTATGTTCTTATGAAGATACCCCGCTTATCTAAATGTAACGAATGCATAAAGCTTCATTTTTACATGTAAATGAAGTCAAAATTCTACGAATTTAAGTGATAGCACAAATTGAATATGAAATGTTAATTTTACTATTTTTACTGTTTTTGTGCCTGAAGTGTTACGTTATCTGGTTTTGAAAGGATGATAATTTATGACGACGAATTACCCTGATTTCTTTAATGATGTTTTTGGTCCAATTATGCAACCGGGTTCAAGTTCACATACCGCAGCTCCATGTAGAATTGGTTTATTAGCCAGATCATTGCTTGGAGAGCAGCCATTAGTAAGTAAGTTTATTATGGATTCGGAAGGGTCTTTTGCAGGAACCTTTGGAATAATGAATGAAGATAAAGGAATGCTCGCAGGAGTACTTGGATTTGGTCCTGAAGATGATAAAATCTATCAAGTCTTTGATATAGCAAAAAAGGAAGGACTTCAATACAGCTATGTCTTTGATTCCATGAAGGAGAGTTCCCATATAAACGCGATTAAAATCATACTTAAGGGTAAAGATGGGAAAACGGCTGCGTTAGTAGGCGATTCGACCGGTGGCGGCATGGTACATATAAAAAAGCTGGATGGTTTTGAGGTTGATTTGATTGGAGATACGTATGTCTTATTAATATATTCATCTCTTACGGAAGAACAAAATCATAGCTTAATTCAAATAACCGGAGAATATTTAGAGAAAGGCCAAGTTATTAACAAAGATAAAATATTACTCTATTATAAATTTAGTGAACGCCCTGATAAGAAACTCATTAAATCTTTGCTTTTCAATATAAAAGTAGAACTTCTTAATCCAATTCTTCCGGTTGTGTCTCAGAGGAATCGACAAGCGCAACTATTTAAAAGTGTGTCAGATTGGAGACGTATCGCCTCAGAGCGTGGAATTACCATGAGTCAGGCCGCGGTGGAATATGAAAAGGCTTCTTCCCTATGGACGGAAGATGAGATACTTGAATATATGAAGAAGTTGAGAGATATTTTACATAGGCAGATTGAGGCAGCATATGATCCCTCAATTATCAAGGCACCGGAACCGTTTGAGCGACAGGATAGCTTACGATGGAATGACTATGAGAAAAGAACCAAAGCACTAAGTGGCCCAGTAATTGGAAGCGCGATTAGGCGTACAATCGGTGTAAATCAAAAAACAAAAGGGATTCCGATTGTACCAGGACCGATGGGAACAGGCGGAGGTTATCTGTTTTCTGCACTATTCTCAGTAAAAGAAAATTTTGGATATAGTGAGGATGCATTACTAAGAGGGCTTATTGTGGCGGCAGGAATCGGTGCAATTGCATATACCCACACCAGCCCGACAGGGGAAGTAGTGGGGTGCGGTGGAGAATGTGGGGTATGTTGTGCTATGGCTGCAGCTGCTATTGTGGAAATGTGTGGAGGAGATGGTTATCAGATTGAACATGCAGCATCTTTGGCTTTGCAGACCTTTATTGGACTGCCCTGTGATCCTGTAATTGGGGGGTATGAGGCTCCTTGCTTTAGCAGGGTAGTCGCGGCATCAAGCTTAGCGGTTGTTTATGCCGATCTAGCTCTGGCTGGCTCGGAGGGTGTGATACCCTATGATGAGATGGTTCAATCGCTCGATAAAGTAGGAAAAGGGATGCATTCTGATCTACTTTGTACCTCAAGAGGGGGATGCTGTACAACGCCAACGGCAAAACGTTGCGAGGAGGAATATCATCGTTCCCGTTCGTTGTAATGGGGAGATAATAAAATCGATAGTAAAAATTATTTGATAGTATGATAATATAAGTTTAATATAAGGATAGGAATAAGATTTTGTGAATAAATAAATTTGCAATGTATAAAATAGAGGGATAAAAGATTTTGCATCTGTTTTTATAATTCACAAACTCTAAAACATTAGTATAGAAGATAATGAGTTTTTTAATGAAATTAAAATTGTAAGTATAATATATTTAAATTAGAGGATGATTCATATTGTAATAATCTAAGGGGGAAGTTATGCTGAAAGAAATAGAAAATAGAAGAAGTATTCGCAAGTATTTAGATAAGAAAGTTGAGAAAGAACTTATCGTTGAAGTGTTAGAAAGTGCCAGATTAGCACCCTCCGGTAGTAATACACAGCCATGGAGTTTTATTATTATCGAGTCAGAAGAGAAGAAGAGACAATTAACAATTGCTGATCATAATCAACAATGGATGATGTCAGCTCCGATATTTATAGTATGTGTAGCAGATATTCGTAGCCGTTTAGCGAATGATATCGATGTAAAGTTGGATGAGAATAGTTCTGAGCCTGAGCTTAAGCAAATAATCAGAGACACAGCAATTACAATTGAACATATTCTACTGGAAGCAGAACATTTGGGATTGTCAACCTGCTGGACAGCATGGTTTGAACAAAAGGATGTTAGACCTATTTTAAATATTCCAGAGGATAAGTATGTATGTGGAATTATTACAATAGGTTATGGCGATGAATCACCGAACCCGCGTCCAAGAAAAAAGCTTGAGGAAATTATCAAGTACGAAACATGGTAATAAAGTATCAGTATGAGAGAAAGCAATTATCAAAGTTGCTGTTATATAGACCTACAGTAAAATATATATCAGAAATCCAATAGAAAAAAAGGATGTGAAAGTTAAAATTCACATCCTTTTTTCTATTAGATTTCTATATGTTATTAATCAAGATATACTAATTGAGTCATTCTCATCTATCAACTTTAATTTTTTATAATATAAAAATAAAAGAATTGACATATTTAGAAACGAAATATATACTATTATAGTAATGATTCGATATCGAATTAATACCAGTACGTTTTAAAGGAGAAAATATATGAATGAAATCAAATCAGAGTACATTGAACAACTTATCATACTAAATCATGCGATATTAAAGCATTATAAAGACTCCCAGATAGATATGAACGCACTTTACCCTCAAGGTATAACAAGTACGGAACTTAGTATTATCCAAATAGTTAATGTAAAACCGGATATTATTATTAAAGAGATAAGCGAGTATTTAGCCATACCCGGTAGTACGCTCACTAGTGCAATTGATCGATTAGAACAAAAAAATCTAATTATACGCATTGTAAGTAAAAAAAACAGACATTCTTTTGGGTTACAACTAACAGATGAAGGAATAAAGCTTAATGCTGAACATGAGAAAGCCGAAAGGCAAATTTGGAAGAAGATTTTATTATTGTTGGATAACGACAATGATAGGGAACAGTTAATTAAATTAATAGGGACAATTGTCAATAAGCTTGGTTAACATAGCATAGAATTTTTATCAAAGAAAAATTGGAGGAAAAAAATGAGCACAAGTATTTATTATTTCACTGGAACGGGTAATTCCCTTAAGATTTCAAAAGATCTGGCATCAAAAATGGAGGATGCTCAATTGATACCTATGACTACAGCAATCAGAACAGGAGTTATATTGGACGCGGATAGTATTGCATTAGTATTTCCCGTTTATATGTTCGGTCTACCTCGAATTGTTAGTGAATTTGTAAGAAAGCTATCAAAACAGATGAAGAATAAATATATCATAGCGCTAGCAGTTAATGGGGGGACATTTGCAGGAACTTTATTATCGCTTAAAAGAAAGCTTAAAGCTAAGGGGGTAAAGCTTTCAGCAGGATATTCTGTTATAACACCTTCTAATTTTATCGTTGAGTTTACTACGGAGGAAGAAGAAATTGTAAGTCTTTTTCATGAATTAGAGAAAAAGATTGATGAGATAGCTTCTGTAATAAAATCCAAGGAAACACATGAAGTGGATAGAGGCAATCGAAAAGATTGTATAATTAAGACTGGTATTTTAAACAAAGTCCTTTCATTGCTTATTCCAGTGATGGATCTAACATTTCAGACTAATAAAACAGCATGTACGAGTTGCTCCATTTGTAGCAAAGTATGTCCGGTTGATAATATAAAAATTAAGGATGGTGCTCCTGTATGGAAACACCATTGCCAACAGTGTTTTGCCTGCATCAATAATTGTCCGAAGAATGCAATTGATTATTTGAAATTATCAGTAGATAAAAAAAGATATCATAATCCCTACATAAAATTGGAAGAATTAATGAAAAAATAGAAGTTTTATATATACTCAATCTAGGCCATTGTATTGAAATGATATCTTTATTAACTCGTAAAGATTTGGTATAATCGCTATATTATTGCAGAAAATACTGAAACAGGACTGCATGTAATTTAGGATATAAGATTATATTATTAAAAGACCAAGTTTAGTAATATAGGTATTATTGTGAAAATTAGTATACAGGAGGAACAATGGGATACGAATTTATTGAAATTTTAGGAGCAAGAGAAAATAACCTAAAAAATATTGATTTGAAAATACCAAAGGGGCAGATAACAATTTTTACCGGAGTATCGGGTTCCGGTAAATCCTCAATTGTTTTTGATACGATTGCACAGGAAGCAGGAAGGCAGTTAAATGAAACCTTCAGTAAATTCGTTCAAATTTATATGCCGAAGTATCGACATCCTGATGTAGATGCGATTAAAAACTTATCACTGGCGATTATCGTTGAGCAGAAAAGGATTGGAGGAAATTCTCGTTCGACCTTGGGGACAATTACGGATATTGATCCGTTATTGCGACTATTATTTTCTCGAATCGGGCAGCCTCATATCGGTCCTTCCAGTTATTTTTCTTTTAATGATCCAAACGGAATGTGTAAGACATGTGAAGGCATTGGGAGAATTGTTACCTTGGATCTTGACAAAGCTTTGGATAAAGAGAAATCATTAAATGAGGGAGCAATTTTACTCCCGGGATTTAAAGTGGGCAATTGGATCTGGAAATCCTATGCAGCTACAGGCTTTTTTGATTGTGATAAAAAAATCAAGGATTATACGAAAGAGGAATACGACAAGCTTGTATATTGCAAAGAAGAAAAAATTAAATCCCCATTAATGGAGGGTATTAATTCGACCTATCTAGGACTCGTTGAGCGATTTATCAGGCAGAATGTTAAAACTGAATTTGAAAAATCCGAGGCTTCTAAAAAGAAAATTGAACCTTTTACAACAGAAGGACAATGCTATGATTGTGGTGGAAAAAGATATAATGAAACGATATTATCGTCACAGATTATGGGTTATACAATCGCAGATTTAACCGCAATGCAAGTCGATTCACTCTTAGCACTGATACTAAAGATTGAGGACAAAAATGTGAAACCGATTATTGATAACTTGTCTGAGCGATTAAATGATTTGATTCAAATCGGACTGGATTATGTAAGCTTGAACAGAGAAACATCTACTTTGTCAGGAGGCGAATCACAACGTGTTAAAATGGTGAAGCACATTACCAGCAGCTTAAATAATGCAATGTATATTTTTGATGAGCCAAGCATTGGCTTACATCCAAGAGATGTCCATCGGTTGAATGAATTATTAGTTAAGCTAAGGGATAAAGACAATACAGTGATTGTAGTTGAGCATGACCCAGATGTTATCAGGATAGCGGATCACATTGTAGATGTTGGTCCTAAGGCTGGTGTGAATGGCGGTAGGGTCACCTTTGAAGGCTCCTACAAAGAATTATTAAGTTCTGATACTCTAACAGGGGAATACATGGGAAAAAGTTTGCCCATTAAAATTCAGTCAAGAATTAGTACTGAATTTTATGAAACAAAAAAGAGTAGCCTACACAATTTAAAAAATGTTAGTCTAAGAATACCCAAAGGTATCTTTACCGTTGTAACGGGTGTTGCAGGTTCCGGCAAATCCACACTTGTTAACGGAGTATTTGCTAAGGAATACAAAGATGCAATTATTGTTGATCAGTCAGCAGTTAGCGCTAACCTCCGCTCTAATCCGGCCACTTACACAGGAATTATGGATGTGATTCGTAAATTATTTGCTGAAGAAAATAAAGTGAGCGCAGGATTGTTTAGCTATAATTCAGAGGGTGCTTGTGAGTCTTGCAAAGGACGTGGGTTTATCGAAACAGATCTCTCCTTTATGAATTCGGTGGAAACTATTTGTGAAGAATGTGGCGGCAAAAGATTTAAGCATGAGGTTTTAGAATACAAATATAATAGCAAGTCCATAGTTGAGGTGCTTGACATGACAATTGCGGAAGCTTTTAGTTTTTTTACGCATAAAGAAATCATTAATAAGTTGAAACAACTTGTGGATGTCGGACTTCACTATATGACATTGGGACAGCCATTGGATACCCTGTCTGGTGGTGAATGCCAACGCCTGAAGCTTGCAATAGAGTTGAGTAAAAAAGGTAATATTTATATCATGGATGAACCTACAACAGGTCTTCATATGTCCGATATTACAAGCATCTTAAGGATAATTGATCGATTAGTGGAGAAGGGTAACACAGTTATTGTGATTGAACATAATCTTGATGTCATCCGTAACGCCGATTGGGTCGTTGATATCGGTGTTGAGGGTGGTAATCGAGGTGGTGAAATTATTTTTGAAGGGACACCGGCTGATTTAAAGAAATGTAAAGAATCCATTACTGCAAAGTACTTGTAATCGATAATATTATCATCGATCAATTTAAGTAGCAACATTCTATCCGGAGGAGTTAGGATTAAAACTAGTATTAAAGTTTTTGTAGTATATTATTTGCCATTTTTTATCGATACTTTGGTAATGCTTTTCAAATTTTAAAATATTAATAAAATTCCTTGACTTGGAGCGAACTTTAAGTGGTAAGCTGTTTTTTATAATTAGTATAGGAGGCAGAATAATGACAAGGTTACAGGATTCAATTACAATCAGGGGTAATAAAATAAAAAACAGAATCGTAATGGAGCCGATTTATACCTTTTCCTTTCGAGGAGATAACGGCTCTTTTTACGGTACACAGCATATTGAACATTACAAAAGATGTGCAAAAGGTGGAGTGGGTCTATTAATTGTTCAAGGCACCTATGTCATAGGAGCAGTCGATGGAACCGAATTATGGTCAGAGGAAAATACCAAGGTGCTAAAGCAGATTGCAGATAATTGCCATGAATATGGCGTAACTGCCTTATTGCAGCTATCTGGTGGCGATCAAGATATTAATGAATTGACCCTTTCACAAATACATACACTTCAATCAAACATGACGCAGGCAGCAATTACAGTCTGTGAACTTGGCTTTGATGGCGCTGAATTTCACTTTGCCCATGGCTTTTCATTTTGTAAATTTCTTGATGCTTCTTACAATCGTCGCACCGATCAATTTGGAGGAGATATTGTCAACAGGGCAAGAATACTTACAGAAATCATTCCTGAGATACGAAATAAAACACATGAAAAGTTTATTTTAGGAATCAGAATGGGAGAGTCACAGCCGGAAAGCAAAGATGGTATTGAGGCAGCAAAAACCTTTGAAAAAGCTGGAATTGATCTTTTAAACATCTCCTTTGGAATGAATCTTCCCGTACCTACGCTCCCAGATAACTTTATAGGAAGCGCAATAACCTACAGTGCAGGATTAATTAAAAAGGAAGTTGATATTCCAGTAATAGCAGTAAATAAAATTCGTAACGCTGAACTAGCGCAATATTTAATTGAGAATGATTTTGTGGATTTTGTCGGGATTGGTAGAGGAATTCTGGCTGACCCTGAATTACCAAATCATATGCTAAATAGCGAACCCATCTACAAATGCAAAGGTTGTCGCAGTTGTTTATGGTTTACAGATCATACCAAATGCCCTGCATTATAAAGGTCGAAAATCTCCAGAGATTATTCTAGAGTCTTTGAGTTGAAATTAATATTATAGTTGGTCTTTCAGAATAGATAACTGTACCTACAGATATAAGTTATAATTATATTTGGCGGTACAGTTATTTTGCGTGAAGGTAATCTGAGCTTTTGCGAGTTTGTTTATGAGAGCTTCACATTTAATGTATTTACAATTATGATAAAGAATTGAATAAAAAATAGTAAATAATATATAAAATATACAATTAAAGTAATATATGGAAATATATCTTGACAAAGTAAGGAAAACAAAGTATTATAATGCATATAGAATATATATGTTTACTATGATATATAGTGCTACTGAATCAACAACAACTATAACAATGATATATGATAGGGTTCAAGTCTTAATATTAAATTTTATATTATCATGAATACAGTTTTTAGTATCCTTCTTCACAGCCATTCATGTTTTCTTGGTGTGATAAATATAATCAACCATTTTTTATAGGAGGTCACATAAATATGCCCAAAGTAAATCTATCAACCCCCGAAGTGCAGATACGTGAAAAGCGCATTAACTCCATCACCGGCTATCAGGGCGACGCACAAGATCTGGTTAATGAATCCCTATGTGGTTTAAAGGATAAAAGTCGGTCATTTAGCCAATGTCTTGGCTGCGCTACGTCGAAAGCGGCGTGTATGACGATATTGATTCAGGACGGTGCAGTTATTAGCCATGGACCAGTCGGGTGTGCATCCTGCCTTCATGAATTTGCCTTTACGTATCGGGTTAATTCACCCTTACGAAGTATAGAAAATCCAACACAACGTAAGATATATTCTACCAACTTACAAGAAAAGGATACGGTATATGGAGGTAGTGCTAAGTTAGAAGAATCAATAAGAGAAGTATATAAAAGGACGAAGGTTAATGCAATATTCGTCTTAACTACATGTGCAGCAGGTATTATCGGCGATGACGTTGATAGTGTTTGTGAGCAAGCAGAAGAGGAACTAGGCATTCCAATTGTAGCTATTTATTGTGAAGGGTTTCGATCCCGTGTTTGGACAACGGGCTTTGATGCAGCATATCACGGTATAGCACGTAAGCTGATTGCAAAACCGCGTGAGCGTCGTAATGATATCATTAATGTAATTAATTTCTGGGGAAGTGATATCTTCAAAGAGTGGTTTGCGCCATTTGGTGCACAACCTAATTATATTACTCCTTATTCAACTACAGAAAGATTAAAATATTCGTCAGAGGCGGTAGCGACAGTGCAAGCTTGTTCGACGTTGGGTAGTTATCTTGGGGCAGTACTGGAACAGGAATTTGGTGTTCCTGAGATACCGGCAGCTCCTCCTTATGGCATCGCACAGACTGATAGGTGGTTCAGAGCGTTAGGGAAGTCACTAGGGAAAGAGGATGTCGCCGAAGAGATTATTGCTGAAAAGAAAGAAAAATATTTGCCACAAATTGAAGCGTTACGAGAAAAGCTGAGCGGAAAGGCAGCCTATGTTACGGCAGGTGCAGCTCATGGTCACGCACTATTAGATATCCTTGGGGAACTTGGACTGGAAGCAACCGGAGCAGCTATTTTTCATCACGATCCAATCTATGACAGTGGGCGTGAAGAGAATGATCAGCTTGCGCAGCGTGTAAATGATTATGGTAATGTTCCTAACTTTAATATATGTAATAAGCAGGAATTTGAACTGGTTAACGCATTGAATAAAATACGTCCGGATATTCTTATGGCGCGTCATGGAGGTATGACTCTGTGGGGTGCAAAGCTTGGCATACCATCATTACTAATTGGAGATGAACACTATGGCATGGGTTATGAAGGGTTGGTAAACTACGGTGAACGTATCCTTGAAACACTAGAAAATGATGAATTTGTAAAAAACTTAGAAAAGCATGCGGTAAATCCGTATACAAAATGGTGGCTTAAGCAAGAGCCGCACTATTTCTTAGCAGGAGGAGGCGGCAAATGAGTGGAATAATTGAACAAGAGCGCTACACTTGCGCGATCGGTGCCTTGCAAAGTGTAGTAGCTATACCGAAAGCGGTGCCGATCTTACATTCCGGTCCTGGTTGCGGGGACATGATACAAGGGTTTTTTGAACGAAGTACCGGTTACGCAGGTGGAAGTACATCCCCGTGTACTAATTTTTCTGAAAAAGAAGTTGTGTTCGGCGGTATAGACAGATTGCGTCAGATAATTACTAATACATATAAAGTACTGGATAGTGATTTGCAGGTTGTTCTTACCGGTTGTACAGCAGGTATTGTTGGCGACGATGTTGACAGTCTTGTTAGGGAATTTCAAGAAGAAGGAAAGCCCATCGTATCGGTTGAAACAGCGGGATTCAAAGCGAGTAATTTTGAGGCACATAGTCTTGTAGTTAACGCAATTATTGAACAATATGTTTCGTTATATGAAGTGGACAATAAGCCAAAGAGCGAAACGGAGACAGTAAATTTGTTTGCTTCCATCCCTTACCAGGATCCGTTTTGGAAAGGGAATCTAGCAGAATACAAACGACTGTTGTCAGGGATAGGACTTAAGGTAAATGTATTTTTTGGACCGGAGTCAGGCGGAGTTGCAGAATGGCAAACAATTCCTAAAGCTAATTTTAATATTTTAGTCAGTCCTTGGTATGGTAAACCGATTGTTGATCTATTAAATACCAGATACAAGCAGGAATATACCTGGTTTCCTCATCCCCCAATCGGGGCAAATGAAACAGAGCGATTTTTGATGCAAGTACTAACCTTTGCATTGGAGCAAGGAGCTAATATCGATGAAAAAAAGGCACTTACCTTTATTAAACATGAATCGGATGCCTATTATGAAGAAATTGATAACTTAGCAACCTTTCTCTTAGAGTTTCGATATGGTTTACCTAATCATACTCATATCCTTCACGATGCGGGCTATGTGGTAGCACTAAGTAAGTTTTTATTGCATGAAGTAGGTATTGTCCCAAAGGAGCAGTTTATTGTTGATAATACACCGGAGAAGTACCAAGAGCAAATCCGAAAGGAATTGAAAAGTACATCTGACAAGAGGGAGATCCCTCTTTATTTTGAACCGGATGCTGGCAAGGTACAGGACATTATTCGAGGTCTAAACCACAGCGGACGAGGAATTATTATCGGTAGCGGATGGGATAAAGAGTTAGCGAAAGAAAAGGATTATGATTACCTTTCCGCTGCGGTACCATCACCCTATCGCCTTGTATTAACAACCAATTATATAGGCTTTTCCGGAGGACTTCGAGTAATTGAGGACATTTATGGAAATGTTCTTGCAACGTATAGGTGATTGTATGAGAGTAGCATTTGCAAGCTTGGATAATAACAGAATTGATCAGCACTTTGGGAACGCACGTTATTGGCAGATTTACGACCTTGATGGAGATAGTACATTTATTGAAACACGTAAAGTTCCGGTTAGTTATCAAGGCCATCATGAGGATAAATTTAAATTGCTTTTATCAGTTTTAAAGGACTGTGATGCGGTGTTTGTCATTCAAATTGGCGAAAGTGCCCTAGAGTTTATGGTTCGGAATAACAAAAGAGTTTTCGAAGCAACGGGAAAGGTTTTGTTAATTATCCGTAAATTATTAAAGGGTAATTTGCTCACATAATAAGGAAATAATAACTTTATATAATTATGTATTGCAGGTCATAGAACGTCTGAAAGGGGTGTGGATATGTTAAGTGACTGTGACTAGCAATGCAAAACTTAGACTAAAAGGTAAAAGGAGAGAAAAATCATGTCAGCAGATCAATATCAATTTGACACGCAAAGGCTACGGGCGGGCTATGAACCCAAGGATCATAATTATGCTGTTTCCCCGCCAATCTATCAGACTGCAGCTTATGACTTTCGCGATGTGGAAAATGCAGCAGGACTTTTTGGATTGCGTGAACAAGGCTTCCTCTACACCCGTGTCGGTAACCCGACAGTTGCTGTTCTTGAGGAGCGAGTTAAGGTTCTTGACGGAGCATCAGGAGCAATCGCATTAGCTTCCGGTATGGCGGCAATCAGTTATACACTTTTAAATCTTGCAGAAGGTGGCGGACGCATTCTTACTTCACCCTATCTCTATGGTGGAAGCGCTGACAGCTTCAAGAAAATCTACCCAAAGCTCGGTATCGAGTTTGATTATGCACAATTTATTGAGGAACCTGAAAGACTTGGGGAAGAGATTAAACCGGACACAAAAGCGATTTATATAGAAAGTATAGCTAACCCCAATACGGTATTGCTTGATATTGATGCAATTGCAAAAGTAGCTCACGAGCATGGAATACCATTGGTAGTCGATAATACTGTTGCTACACCATATTTGTATAATCCTCTGGCACATGGAGCAGATATCGTCATCTATTCCGCAACAAAAGGACTGAACGGTCATGGTAATGCAATCGCTGGACTTGTGCTAGAAGCAGGGCGATTTAATTATCAAACAGACAAATTCCCTCAGTTTAGTGAGAAATATTACACGTTGAGAGATATTGATGGCAATCATCGTAGCTTTCCAGAGCTGTTCCCAGATTTTCCGTTTACCAGTAGGATCCGGTTCAATTATCTAAATTACTTTGGTGCTGCATTATCTCCATTTGATGCTTATCTTGCCATAATAGGGTTAGAAACTATATCGGAACGACTCACGAAGCAATCCAACAATGCATTAACTCTTGCAAAACATCTATCAAATCACCCTCAAGTGGAATGGGTACGTTATCCGGCGCTTGAGAATAGCAAGTATTATGCTTTGTATCAACGTGATTACCCAAATGGTGCGGGCGGAATATTATCCTTTGGTTTTAAAGGAACGCAACAACAACGCGAAACATTTCTTAATTCAGTTGAACTATTTCACTATCATGTCAACATCGGAGATGCAAGATCTTTAATTGTGAATTCACCTCAGACAACACATGGTGAGCTACTTGCAGATGAAAAAATAATTGCTGATATACCGGAGAATCTAATACGAATATCAGCAGGTCTTGAGAATCCAATTGATCTTATTGGGGATCTTGAACAAGCGTTTAAAAAGGCATACAGTTAATAAAATATTTTTTTAACCACAATACCTATTAAACATATATATTATAAATGACACCCTCAAGAGAGGGACATTATAAATCTTAAGGAGGAGAATAATCTATGAAAAAATTCAAGAAACTTGCAAGCCTAATGGCGCTTGTACTAACACTCACCGCAGTACTTACTGCATGCTCCGGCAAACCAGTTGATGAAAAGCCAGTGGATTCTAAGTCCGGGACTACACCATCAGGTGCGGCAACAACGAAGCCGGTAGATTTTAAATTTGGTAAAATCGACATTCCAGGTAAGGATGGAGCACTTTGCGGAGCTCCAATTTATGTCGCATTTGAAAAAGGCTTCTTTGCTGAAGAAGGCTTTGATGTAACTCTTATCTCTGCGAATGCTGAAACTCGTAAAATCGGTCTTAATAACGGTACCATTCCAATTGTAAACGGAGACTTCCAATTCTTCCCTTCGATTGAGAATGACGTTAAGGTTAAAGTTGTAGATGGCTTACATAATGGTTGTATCAAATTCTTAGTTAAAAAGGATTCTCCAATCAATGGCGTGAAAGATTTAAAAGGTTTGAAGATTGGTGTAGATGAAATTGGTGGAACACCGCACCAGGTTGCTTCTGTATGGCTTGAAAAGAATGGAATTTCGGCAAAACCGGCAGATGGTGAAGTAACATTCCTTCCTTTTGATGATGGTAATTTAGAAGTGGAAGCACTGAATAAGGGTGATATCGATGTAGCAGCACTGTGGGATCCATTCGGTTCCGTTCAAGAAAAGCCCGGAAAATATAAAGTTATCTTTGACCTTTCCAAAGATCCTACCTTCGCAGGAAAATATTGCTGCTTCCTATACGCTTCTGATAAAGTGTTGCAAGATAATCCTGAAAAAATAGCAGCTTTATTACGTGCTTATCGTAAAGCACAGAACTGGATCTATGAGAATCCGGAAGAAACAGTACAGCTTATTATCGATGGTAAATATTCTGCGATTGAAGACAAAGAACTAGCGGCTGATCTTATCAAGCAATATGCGTATCCATCTGTTCAAGATCGTACTAGCAACAAACAAAGCGTTGAGTCAGATGTTCGATATTTTTCAACCGAGCTTTATAATATCGGTTATTTAAAAACAAAGCCCGAAGAATTTATAAAAAAAGCATATCAAAATGTGGACGTGACACTTGGACAATAGGAGGCAGTTTCCTTGAGTATAATTAAAACATTAACCGTTCCATCCCTGCAAAAGCAGGGGAGGAACGATAAAAAAAATATAACAATTAATAAATTCATTCTGTTAACCGCATTTTCTATCGCAGGGTTCGCAGTAGCGATTCTAGCGAATATCTTTGTTCGCCAGGTCGCTGATGTAAAGATTACAAAGTATGCCTTTGGATCAACAATCATTAGTATCAATGATGCATATCGAATTGTAGTGGGTTTAATTATATTGCTATATTTGGGTATCTCAATGTATTCGTTTTTTAATGAGGATAGAAGAATTAAGTTTGTCAAGAGGGCACCTTTTCGTTTTGCAATTGGTAGCGCACTTGCATTATGGGATATTCTTGGAACAAAGCTTTTGATTCTTCCACAGCCATTTTTCCCAGGTCCTGCACGTATTATAGAATCCTTTCTAATGGAAGGCGATTATATCTGGGATAATACGCTGTATTCACTCCGATTATTTGCCGTTGGATTTATCTTAGGTGTTGTGTTTGGTGTAGGAACAGGAATTCTGATCGGATGGTTTCCAAAAGTTCATTATTGGGTATATCCCATCCTGAAAATTACTGGTGTTATTCCAGCAGTTGCGTGGATGCCTTTTGCATATACATTATTACCAAATCCATTTTCTGCGGCGTCATTTTTAATTGTAATTTGTGCATGGTTTTCCATTGCATCACTTACGGCGCAAGGGATCCAAAGTACTCCGAGGGCTCAGTTTGAAGTGGCACGCACTTTAGGAGCAAAAACGCCGTTTCTTGTATTCCATGTGGCGATACCTCATGCGTTACCGCAGATCTTCTCAGGAATAGCGAATGCAAATGGTTTTGCATTTACTACACTTGTAATGGCGGAAATGTTGGGTCAGCCTGGAGGACTTGGATATTATATTAATGCTTCCAAAGTATGGAGTGCGTACTATAAGGTTTTTGCTGCGATTGTTGTAATGGCGGTGTTATTCAGTTTAATTATGGAGGGGATTGGCTTGATACAAAGACATGTTCTCAGGTGGCAGAAAGGGTTGGTGAAGAGTAGTGATCAATGAGGCTATTATTAAAATTAAAAACATCAATCGAACCTATATTGATGACAAAGACAATATGGTCGAAGCGCTTCAAGATATCAACCTTAGCATAAATCGTGGTGAGTTTGTATCAATCATAGGCTCCTCCGGTTGTGGCAAGACGACATTGTTACGTCTTATTGCAGGCCTTGACGTCCCTGAGTCAGGAATATTGACACTTGATGATCAAGAAATCACCGCTCCAAATCCTCAAAGAGGTTATGTAATACAGCAAGGCGGACTGTTTCCATGGCTGACGGTGGAACAAAATATAGCAACTGGTTTAAAAGCAAGGCATGTATATCGTCAAAACAAGGAACTGGTTGCGCATTATATTGATTTAATCGGATTGAATGGTTTTGAAAAAGCTTATCCGCATCAGATCAGCGGTGGTATGGCACAGCGTGTAGCCATTGCTCGTGCCTTAATTAATAAACCGAAAGCCTTGCTTTTAGATGAGCCTATGGGTGCACTTGATTCTTTTACGCGTGCAGATATTCAAGATAAACTTCTTGAGCTTAGGAAAGAAAATGATGCAACCATGATACTTGTTACACATGATGTTGATGAAGCCATATATCTTAGCGATCGAATTGTAATCATGACGCCGCGTCCAGGTAAAATCAGTGAAATAATACCAATTAAACTTTCACATCCTCGTGATCGAGGCTCATCCGTATTTTTAGCTATCCGAGGGGAAATCCTTGAGAAATTGCATTTGGCAAGTGCTCAACCTCAAGTGGAATATACTATTTAATGAATATTGTTGGTGAATAAACAACGCAAAGGAAATAGGGTGTCCTTTGCGTTGTTTTTTGTGAGATAAGGTAGTGGAAATGAATATGTACGCATATAGATCCAGATGACTTGCCTTACCCACATGCGGAATAGGACGAAATTTGAATATAAACTGCAATTTTATAAAATTTAATGTTGAAATTTTGTGATAGTAGTATAGAATGGTATAAAAAAACATATGTTGAATTTTTGGGTATTACTACATATTGAGGAGAACGAATGAAGAATAAAGAAATGAAATCCAATATGCTACTTTTGCTTACTGCAGTGATATGGGGGTTTGCTTTTGTGGCGCAAAGCGTCAGTATGAAATATGTAGGAACCTTTACTTTCAATGGTGTAAGGTTTGCACTAGGAAGTATCTCATTAATTCCACTTATATTTTATTTTAAGAAAAAGAGTGTCAAAGAGCAGTCAGAGAAAGGTACTCCTTCAAGTGCTCTACTTCCCGGGATCTTTACAGGATTAATATTATTTTTGGCGTCTTCCCTACAGCAAGCTGGTTTAGCTTATACTACAGCAGGAAAGGCTGCTTTCATAACAGGTTTATATATCGTAATCGTTCCTTTGCTTGGGATATTTTTAAAGCATCGAATAAGTGTAAATACGTGGTTGGGTGTTGTGCTGGCAGTATCAGGTTTATATTTTTTAAGTATTAATGAGAATTTTACTATCGGAATAGGAGATTCACTGGAAATTATCGGAGCTTTTTTCTGGGCGATACATATCTTAGCGATTGACCATTTTACAAAGAAAGCGGATCCGCTGAAGTTGTCATTCACTCAATTCGCCACATGCTCGGTATTAAGCTTAATAGTAGCCTTTATAATTGAGGATGTGTCAATATCTGGTATCAGTCAGGCTGCAATTCCAATCCTTTATGGAGGAATTCTCTCTGTAGGTGTTGCATACACACTCCAGGTGGTTGCTCAAAAGCATGCAAGACCTTCCCGTGCAGCCATCATACTTAGTATGGAAACAGTATTTGCAGCAATTGGAGGTACCGTGCTCCTTAATCAGAATTTGGCTAGCAGAGAATATATAGGTTGTGCACTCATGATGGCAGGTATGTTGTTGACTCAAATTAATTTTTCTAAAAAAGCCCTTCAATGATACATAAGTGAGGCAAGTGAAACGGGGTGACACAATGCAGATTAATCGATTATTTGAAATCGTTTATATATTAATGGATATAAAAGTAGTTACGTCAAAAGAGCTGGCAGAGCGTTTCGAGGTATCACCAAGAACGATTTATCGTGATATTGAAACATTATCCGCTGCAGGAATTCCTGTTTATATGAGTAAAGGGAAGGGTGGAGGTATTTCTCTACTCCCTGATTTTATATTAAATAAAGCGATTATTACGAGTGAAGAAAAAGAGGATATTTTATCTTCACTTAAAGCAGTAAGTGCAGTTAATCTTAGTAAGACAGATACGGCACTTAAGAAACTTAGTAATTTATTTGGTAAGGTAGATAATGACTGGATTGAGGTGGAATTTTCTGCTTGGGCTAATTCTGAGGAGGAAATTGAAGTATTCAATACAATCAAGTCTGCTATATTAGGAAAATGGGTTATCTGTTTCTCTTATGCCAGCACAAAAGAACAACCGATGGATAGGGTAGTAGAGCCATTAAAGCTTTGTTTTAAAAGCGGAGCATGGTATGTATATAGCTACTGTAGTATGCGATGTGATTTTCGGTTCTTTAAATTAAGGAGAATCAGAGAACTTCATGTTTTAGAGCAGCATTTTCAAAGGAGTTGTCCGAAGCAAGTCTTTACAAAGGATTATAACAATCAACAGGCTATGATTGAACTTAAACTTAAGTTATCTGCTCAGGTCGCTTATCGAGTGTATGATGAATTTGATCATTATGAACAGCTTGACGACGGAAGCTTTATTGCAGAAATTAAAGTTCCTAAGAATGATTGGATTAACTATTATATTGGAACTTTTGGTAGTCACTGTGAGATTTTGGAACCAGCTGATTTAAGAAATAATATAATAACAGAACTAAAAAATTCATTAAAAAATTATTTGTAATATGACGTGTAGTTGTCATATTAAACTAAGTATAATAGCCTTATAAAATTGATGGAGGTTATTATTTATGTATTATGAAGTTGTGAACTTAGAACAGAAAACGGTTATTGGATTAAGTGCGATTACAAGTAATATGGACAAAGATATGAAAACAGTGATTGGCGGTCTTTGGGAAAAATTATATCAAGGAGGAGTCAATTCAAAGATCAAGAATAAAATCAATGAATATGCAATTGGCCTTTACTCCGATTATTCGGAAAATCAATACGTTGTTACAGTTGGCAATGAGGTATCAAAGGCTCAGAATCAAGAATTGACTGTTAAAATTATTCCGTCAGGAAGATATGCCAAATTCTCAGTATTCGGACATATGGAGAAAGCGGTGGAACAGGCTTGGCAAGAAATCTGGAGCATGGATTTAGATAGGAGCTTTACAGGGGATTTTGAAGAATATCTAAATAGTGATTGGGAGAATGCCAAAATCGATATATATATTGCACTTAAATAGAATAGGTAAAAATAAGCGCTGATATTTCATGAATGGAAATGTCGGCGTTTTTTGAGTGTATTAAATAAATAGGGTGGTTTTTATAAAGAACAATCAGTAATAAATTATATGATTATAACAATATACATTTATTATGACATCATGAAACCGGATTTGTTTTTTCAAAATCAAATGCTAATGGAGTAATATAATTATTTGGTATTAAGGAGGTTAACTCTCTGATGAAGCGAAAGAAAATAAGACCTTTACTCGCAGATAAATACCCGCCTTCACTATCGTGTAGTTGTAATATATGTCAGTCCTATTGTAGTCGACCTGGATGGTGGACGGTACAAGAAGCCACTAGAGCAATCGAAGCCGGTTATTGGAAACGAATGATGTTGGAGCTATCTCCTGATTTTACATATGGGGTATTATCCCCTGCCTTCAAGGGGTGTGAGCAAGATTTTGCAATTCAAGAGTATTCAAAACTCGGCTGTAATTTCTATTCAAAGGGTATGTGTGAGCTTTATGATACAGGATTGATACCGCTAGAATGTCGATTTTGCCACCATTTACGAAAAGGATTAGGAGAGAAATGCCATCACGATATTGGAGAGGAGTGGAACACTCCTCTTGGACATATCTTGGTGAACGAATGGATATTAAAGACTGGAGTATTATTAAAATATAAAAATTGGAAAGTTACATGATGTTAATTGTGTTTAAACAACTAATATCTTAATAAGCATTAAGCAATACTTTCGGTATTAAATTCACCCACTTTATCCGGACCAGATTTTTTGAGGAAGAGAGCCGGAATTAAACCTACTAGAGTTAGACAGGAAGCAATCATGAAAATATCATTTAAGCCTTGCACATTAGAGATGGCTGTAATTTGTGTAGCCTGAGCGGTGGTCCTTGCTCCGGATTGAGCTAGCGTCATGGCAAGTTCGGTAGCATGATGGGTAACGCGATCTATTAATATACTTGTCAAAGCCGCAATGCCAAGTGCTCCGGATACTCTGGAGATGATATTGGAGATAGCGGTTGCTCCACCTACCTCCTTATTAGACACGGAGTCAAGGGATGCAGCTTGAGCAGATACTGCAGCAAAGGACATGCTGATACCTCTTAATACCATCCAAAAAGCAATTGTGGTGTTACTTGTTGTAAGATTCATGTTGTGAAATAAAAATGTAGTATAGGAAAGTGTTATTATACCAAATATAGCAAGCGGTTTCGGTCCTATTTTATCATATAATTTACCGATCAGTGGCATCAAAAGACCGGATACTAGGGCTCCAGGAAGCATGATAAGACCTGTGTCTAACGCTCCCAAGCCTTTTATGTTCTGCAAAAATAATGGAACAAAGAAGATACCAGAGAATAAACCGACCGTTGTAATAAAGGTAGTAATATTAGCTGCGGTAAAATTACGATTTTTGAAAATCCTAAGATTTAGCAAGGGATTGCGTAACTTCAATTCAAAGAATAAAAATGCTGCAAACGCTATAATACTGATTAATAATAATAGAAGGGTTTTACTAGAGGTCCATCCCCATGCACTCCCTTTGCTTAAGGCAAGTAAAAGAGTAAAAAGCATGATGACAGAAGTAATTGCACCGCCGATATCTAGTTTATTTACTTTGACTCTTTCAAACTTAGGAAGAAATAAGATAGAAAGGATAATTCCAATGACACCAATTGGAATGTTAATCGTAAAAATCCATTTCCAGTCAGCATATTCAACAAGATAACCTCCAATTGTTGGTCCAAGCGCAGGGGCAATTAGAAGAGCAACACCTACAACACCCATGGCTGTACCGAAACTTTTCTTTGGCACAATCTTTTTAACCATTGTCATCATGGTAGGCATAAGCAAACCACCGCCTAAGGCTTGTATTACACGGGATACAATAAGGGTATTAACGCTCCAGCTAAGCGTACATAAAAGGGAGCCGATCGTAAACATAATCATTGCAAATATATATAAATTCTTATATCCGTATTTGTCGCCTGCCCAACCACTAAAGGGTATCACCACTCCTAAGGCAAGCATATATACGGTAACCACCCATTCGATTTGACTGTAGGAGGCATGATACACCTCAATCATTTTGGAAATTGCAACATTTACGATACTGGAATCAAGAATCGACATAAAGCCGCCGATTAGGGCTATTAATATTGGGACTACCCATTTGTTTTTGTTTTGAGTTTCGGTCATAACGGTTTTCCTTTCAATTGTACATATAATGTTACTAAAAATTGAATTTTGTTTTAAGTTATATTGTTAATTTGGATGAAATGAATAAGATCTAGTGATGCCAAAAGTCTATTTAGATTCTTTAGCATACTGTGTTAGGTGATCTTGCAAAATATGCAAATTCTCCTGTAGATGTTCAACAAAAGAAGGAGAAAGTGTATCTAACATAGGTTGAAGTTTCTTATCGGCTTTTTCGATTATTGTATCAATTAATTTTTTTAATTTTTGAGTTCCTTGAATTAAGATGCATCTTCTGTCCTTACTATCGTGAATTCTTGTCACAAGCTCCTTCGTTTCAAGTCTGTCAAAAAGGCTGGTAAGGGTACTGGCAGGAAGTCCTGTTTCAGTTGAAAAATCTGTAATTTTACACGAACCTTTCTTGTTGATTTTCCATAAAATGATTAATTCACTGACTGTTAGATTGTATTCTTTCACTAGGGGCGATAACGCTCTTAATAGTTGCGCATTCACCTTCGTTAACAGTTCTAATAATTCAAACAATTGATAGCCCTCCTTTATAGTAAAGTCATTAACAATATCGTAATGATTAAAAAGTAAGTGTCGTAATTTTAGTTAGAGTAACCATTAATTAGTTTAAAAAATAAAATATTATAAAAATTAGATATTACAAAAATCAGATATTATATAGATTTAGATATTACGACTGCTATATATTACGAAAATTAAATATTACGATATCGTAACAAATAATAGCGTAGTTAAATAATGTTGTCAAGATATATTTTTGAAATTCTATCACAAGGATTCGATAATTCTTATATGGAACATAGGACAGTGAAGATTAATGAAAGATTGATTTAATAAATCTAAGTTTGAATATTGAAAACCTATAGTAGATTTACATATAAAAGATTCAAAAATTCACGCTTTCTATCATAGAATAACTATTGTTATTCATGAAAGATTGATATAGAATTTGAATTATACTTACGCTTACTATTAGCAAAAAAGAAATTAACTTATACGCCAACAAGGAGGGTATCACCGTGAAGAAAGAACAATTTTCAAATCGACAAATTGGAATTATTGGAGAAGAAGAGTTTAGACATTATGCGGTGTTGATTCCTATGGTTGATGTAGCGGGAGAGACTTATCTAGTATTTGAAAAGAGAGCGAATAAATTGAAACGGCAACCCGGGGAAATCTGTTTTCCGGGAGGAAAGCTGGAAGTGAATGAAACATTACAAGAATGTGCAGTGCGAGAAACGGCGGAAGAATTACTAATTCGCCAGCAACAAATAGAAGTACTAGGAGCAGGAGATATTTATATATCTCCATTTAATTTAATGATTCATCCATTTATCGGGGTGCTTCATGAGTATCAGGATACATTTAGCAACAATGAAGTGGAAGAAATTATTAAAATACCTTTGGATTTCTTTCGCAATCATACGCCGGAGAGGTATGAAAGTAAACTAAGTCATGAGCCCTTAGAGGGATTCCCATATGATTGGATTCCGGGAGGGAAAAAATACCCGTGGGCAAAAGGTATCTATGATATATACTTTTATCGTTATGAGGAATGTATTATATGGGGTATGACAGCTCATATCGTAAAATGTGTGGTGAAATTAATAGAGGATTATGAGCTAGGATAATTAATTTGAATATAAGATATGATCTAAAATGATTCGTGGATTAGGATAAAATGGTCTTCAAATTATGATTTGTGAATAACAGTATGGAGGATTAGTGTGAAAGAGTATATATTAAGTGCTGGTATTGATATTGGTACAACTACAACACAGCTGGTATTCAGTCGTTTGGAGATCATGAATACCGGAGGTGTCAGTGATATACCCAAAATAGAAATCGTAGGCAAGGAAATTATATATCGAAGTGAGATATACTTTACTCCGCTTTTGTCTGAAGAGGAAATTGACGCAGAGGGAGTTAAGGAGCTTATTTTGGGTGAATATAAAAAGGCAGGAATGAAACCGGAGGAGTTGATCACGGGAGCAATTATCATAACTGGGGAAAGTGCAAGAAAGCAAAATGCAGAAATGGTAATTCATGCCTTGTCCGATATAGCAGGGGATTTTGTGGTTGCTACGGCGGGACCGAATTTAGAGAGTGTTTTGGCAGGAAAAGGTTCAGGAGCAGCTAAGCTATCCTTGGAGAGTGGTGAGTTGGTTGGTAATCTCGATATCGGTGGCGGGACGACAAATATATGTTATTACAGGAATGGAAAAGTAGTAGATACAGCATGTCTTGATGTGGGTGGTCGATTAATCAGGGTAAAGGAAGGTAAGATCTCGTATATATCAAAGAAAATAAAATTACTTTTAGAAAATGAGGGAATTCCGCTTGCGATGGGAGAAATCATTGATCCTGAAGATGAGTACTCGATGGGGAAATTAATTGCGGCGGCAGAATGCATGGTAAGAGTAATTGAACAATCCATATTACTTGCACCTCCTACAAAAAACCTAGAATTATTAAAGACAAATCAATTGATCAGTTGTAAACTTATACCAGATACAATTGTTTTCTCCGGAGGGGTAAGTGACTGCATAAAACCGACAGGAGAAGATAAGTTTGTATATGGAGATATCGGAATATTGCTTGGAGAAGCAATCTATAAGTCTCCCTTAATCCAACAAAAACGCAATTACAATGTTGAGGAAACAATTCATGCAACAGTAATTGGTGCAGGAAGCTATAGCATGGAAGTGTCTGGCTGTACAATTGAATATAAGAATTGTTTGTTTCCTTACAAGAACATTCCGGTTATTTGCTTTACAATGAAGCAAGAACATCTAGATGGGTTACATACAGATATTATCAATGCAGTTAAGCAATTTAATGATGGGGAAGAAAAGGGAAGGCAAATTGCACTCGCATCGAAAGGAATTAAAAACCCGTCTTTTATCCAAATAGAAAAAATTGCGGAAGAAATTGTAATGGCAATAAACGGAGTATTTGATACGAAGCATATATTAATTATAGTTATTGAAGAAGACATCGGGAAAGCTTTAGGACAAGCCATCAAACGGCTTGTACCAAAGGGGAAAGCATTATTATGTATTGATCATATCGAATGCCATGAGGGTGATTATATTGATATCGGAGCTCCAATCGCCTCCGGAACGGTTGTACCGGTTGTGGTAAAAACATTAATTTTTAATTCTTAAAGAGGAACTACAATGAAACATTTTAACTCTGAAGGAGAGCATTAAGAAGCAATTTAGCTCTCAAGGAAAACTACTAAGAAGCATTTTAACTCTCAAGGAGAGCTACTAAGAAGCATATTAATCTATAAGGAGACTACGATGAAGCTGAAAACCTTATTATATGGAAGAACCTATGAATTCTCATCGATTAAGCAAGTATTAGCAAAAGCGTCGGAATTAAAGTCAGGGGATTGTCTGGCCAGGTTGGCAGCAGAGTCGAAGCTAGAACGAATTGCAGCTAAAATTGTTTTAAGTGAATTAACAGTAAAGGACTTAAGAGAAAATCCCGCAGTTCCCTATGAGATGGATTCGATAACCAGGATGATTCAGGATGAATTGGATGAGAAAGTATATAAAACAATTCATAGCTGGAGTTTATCCGAATTACGCGAATGGATTTTATCCCAATCTACAACTGGTGATATGATTAACCAGATATCCAAGGGACTAACCAGTGAAGTGATATCGGGTGTATCCAAGCTTATGGGAAATATGGATTTGGTGTATGCCGGTAATAAGATGAAGATAACAGCCCGGTGTAATACAACCATCGGAGAAGAGGGAGTACTTGCATGTCGATTACAGCCAAACCATCCGACTGATGATATCAAAGGAGTAATTGCTTCGGTACTTGAGGGATTAAGCTATGGAGCAGGGGATGCTGTGATCGGTCTTAACCCTGCCATTGATACGGTAGACAGTACCATTGCGATATGGAATGCACTTAGTGATATTAAAAATAAATTTCAGATTCCAACACAAACCTGTGTGTTATCCCATGTTACCACCCAAATGGAAGCACTTCGTACGGGGGCAACAGCAGATCTTTGCTTTCAATCCATAGCAGGGTCGCAGAAGGCATGTGAAGCCTTCGGGATTACTCTTACTATGTTGGAGGAAGCAAGAGAGATGTTTTTAGAGAAGGGCTCCGCAACGGGTCTGAATGTGATGTACTTTGAAACTGGGCAAGCCTCTGAATTATCCTCCTCCGCTCATTATGATACTGATCAGGTAACGATGGAATGCAGATGTTATGGAATGGCGAGACATTACAAACCATTTTTAGTAAATACGGTAGTAGGTTTTATGGGACCAGAGTACATATATGATTCAAAGCAATTGATCCGTGCCGGACTAGAAGATGTATTCAATGGTCATTTGCATGGGTTACCGATGGGTTGTGATATTTGTTACACCAATCATATGCCAACCGATCAAAATGATAATGAAACACTTTCCCTACTTTTGGCGAATGCAGGGTGTCATTTTATGATGGGCCTTCCACAGGGGGATGACGTAATGCTGATGTATCAATCCACCGGTTATCATGATATTGCAGCACTTAGGGAGATTACGAAGAAACGACCAATCAAGGAGTTTGAACATTGGTTAGAGAGTAGAGGTTTTTGGGAAAATGGACATCTTGGAAAGAATGCAGGTGATCTGACACGCTTATTATAGATAGTGTAAAGTTCGGTATGAAAAGCTTAGTTTATTATAAGGAGGGGTGGATGTTATGACGAATGATGTGACGGATATCACGGATAGTACTGATATAAAAGCTAATACAGAGATAAAAGCTAATGCAGAGATAAAAGCTAATACAGAGATAAAAGCTAATACAGAGATAAATGCTAATGCAGAGATAAAAGCTAATACTGAGATAAAGGTTAATACAAATATAAAAGCTCATACAGATAAGTCGGATATTACGGTAGGAGCTAATATGGATCTATCGGCTATTGCTGATATTACAAAACTTCGTATTCAAGATAGAATGGATTTATCTGGAATTGAACGGCCTGAGTTATTGGCAAAAATAAAACGGGATACACCTGCAAGAATTGGAATCGGCCACACCGGTGCCCGTTATAAAACCAATGCGATGCTACGCTTCTTAGCGGATCAAGCTGCTGCCTCCGATGCAGTTTCTTCCGAAGTAAGTAAAGAAATAGTGGATCATTTAGGAATATTGGAAATAAAGACAAAATGCAATAACAAAGAAGAGATGATTCAACGCCCGGATTGGGGAAGAGTGATTGAAGAGGATCAGTGCATGCTATTATTGGACAATTGTATAAGGAACCCTAGAGTTCAGGTTTATTTTGGAGACGGATTATCTTCTCCGGCGATCTCCAATGTACCCGATTTATGGCCAGTTATTAAAAAAGGACTAGAGTATGAGGGGATTACGGTGGGAACACCATTTTTCGTGCGTTATTGCAGAGTGAATACCGCTAGAACCATCGGTCCGCTTTTGGGCGCTGAGGTAGTATGCGTATTAATCGGAGAACGTCCAGGCCTTATCACAGCAGAAAGTATGTCGGCTTATATAGCGTATAAGCCTCATCCCGACATGCAAGAATCAGAATATACTGTAGTTTCTAACATTAGCAGACATGGAATCGCACCGGTGGAGGCAGCAGCCCATATAGTTGATCTGATCGTTGAAATTTTAAATAAGAAAAAGAGTGGTATTAAATTTCAAGATAGTATGTAAAAAGTATACTTTGAAAAGTCAATTAAACCAGTTTAACCTTTAATATCTTTGTCTTGTTTAGATTGCCTCGATATGATCATGCCCCCACTTACAAAGTTCATGCATCACAGGCATTAGAGAAAGCCCCTTTTCTGATAATCGATATTCTACCTTCGGGGGGATTTGAGGATATTCTTTTCTGATAATTAATGTATCATGTTCCAATTCTTTTAACTGGTGGCTTAACATCTTATGTGAGACATTACCCAGAGCCTTTTTTAATTCACCATATCTTAACACGTCTGTCTTCCATAACCAGAATAGAATGTGCATTTTCCATTTGCCATCAATTAGTGACATAGAATAGGAAAAGGGTCTGATATCTACAAGGTTTTTATCTACCATAAACATTACTCTCCTTTTGAGTGGTATATAACAAAAAGTGCATACTTTCCTTTCGGTTTTGATGATTATACAATAGGTGAATAATAAATACAAGATTTTAGATAAGGTAATAATAAAAGATTATAGATAATGTAAATGTAATTAATAAGATTTTAGAAAAGGAATAGTAAATATTTTTAGTTAAGGTAATAAATTAGATTTTAGATAAAGGAATAATAGAATGTTTTAGATAAGGTGATAATAGAATGCTACATACATTTTTAGATAATACAATTGATTTTAATATCGTTTATAAGCAACGTAAAAGCGTTGGAATCTACGTGGATATCTACGGGCAGATTGAAGTGCATGCACCCAAAGGGGCACCTATTGAGAAGATTCTTCATGCAGTAGAGGATAAATGGGATCTCATACTTGCGAAATCCACAGAGATGAAGGATCGAATATCAGAACCCAAAAAGAAAATTTACAACCAAGGAGAGATCTTTTTATATTTAGGGAAGTCTTATACTATCACAATCTTACCAAATCCGGAACAAAATCAAGATTATTGCGTAATTCAACAAGATATACTCCAGGTTTATGTGAAAGATCACACGGATGAAGCAGTGAAACAAGCGCTAAAGCGATTTTACTATCAACAATGTAAAGCGCTCATTGAAGTGAGAATACGACTCTATCAAAAAGATTTTAAGATGAAGCCTCGCTCCATTCGCATTATTGATGATAGCAGTAAGTGGGGATCTTGCAGTTCGAAGTTGGAATTACACTTTAACTGGAAACTAGCTATGGCACCTGTAGAGGTGATTGATTATGTGGTGGTTCATGAGATGTGTCACATGGTACATTTAAATCATGACAGATCATTCTGGCGACTTGTTGGCAAAATGCTACCCGACTATGAAAGCAGAAGTGCATGGCTTGCAATATCAGGCTGGAAAATGGTGGTTTAGACCCAATTTGATCAATTATTGATAATTCTAGAGGTTTTTTAAAATGATAGAAAACAATCCGGGAAAACGCGCTTCAAGATCATCATAGCGAATGGATAGAAATCGTTGCTTTCCGTCAATTCGAACATTAATCAACCCAGCTTCACGCAACACCTTAAAATGGTGCGATAGAGCTGATTTGGTCATATCGATTTGACAACAGGCACAGGTGGTTTCGCTTTGAAGCGCAAGAGTTTTAATTATATTAAGTCGAATAGGATCCCCAAGAGCATTTAAAATTGTAGATAAGCTCAACTGATCGACGGTAGGATGAAATAACTCCCTCATATTGTTACCTCCTAATTAAATTTAAATTATCATAAAATATACTCTTGTATTATAACATATGATATGCTATATTCATATAGTTAAATAATATTTGAACTATTGAACTTTAATCGATGTAATAATTACCAATATAATAATTGGTTAAATATTTAATACTTTGATAAAAGTAAACGTAGAAATATTGTTAGGGTAAGGCAAGTCATATGTATAAATATACGTGCACTTATTCGTTTTTCACTCTAAATCTGGCTTATGACACCCTAACCAATATTAAGAAAAAGCAATATGATAAGGAGATTAGTTATGAATGAAGTTTTAAATGTAATCAAAAGCAGAAGAAGTGTTAGAAGTTACAAACAAGAACAATTAAATGAGGAATGTATAGATGCGATTATAGAAGCAGGAATCTATGCTCCAACTGCACATAATGACCAACCCTGGCATTTTACTGTGATACAAAATCAGGAGATGATTCAACATATTAATGAAATTGCAAAGAGAGAGATGGCGAAATCTGAGATTGAATGGATTCAAAAAATGAGTGCCAATCCGAACTTTAGTTTAACCTATCATGCACCAACCCTGGTTATTGTATCCGGAAGAAAGGATGGTATGGCTTGGAAAACAGATTGTGCAGCAGCGATACAGAACATGTTGCTTGCAGCGGAAAGCTTAAATATCGGATCAGTTTGGTTGGGATTATTGCGTTTCTTTTTTGAACAAAAAGACGAAGTTCAAAAGCTGGGAATCCCAGAAGGGTACGAACCCTTTTATGGAGTTGCATTCGGTTATAAAGAAAAAGAACATGCACCTGCGCCAAAGAGAAATATGGAAGTTGTGAACTATATCAGATAATACAGAAGCAAGACTCTATTAATACATATAGATTCTTGCTTTTTTAATATATAAATTTTTTGAAGAGGACAAGCCTTCTCGATTGGTTCAAGAACAAATCACATTTTACAGAATAACTTCCTTAAGGTATAATATGGTTATTATTGTTATCTATAAAAGGGGATTCGTATGGGACAAGTTAATATATTAGTTGTGGAGGATAACGAGGACATTAACCGTATTTTGCGTCGTTATCTGGAGAAAGAAAAGTATTATGTAATTAGTGCCTATTCAGGAACAGAGGCAAAGCTTCAGTTTGCTCTGAACAGTTTTGATTTGATTTTACTCGATTTAATGCTGCCGGGAATGAAGGGGGAAGAGCTAATAAATGAAATAAGGAAAATCAGTAACACCCCAATTATAGTGATTTCTGCAAAAGGAGCCTTGCAGGATAAGGTAAATGCTTTAAAAAACGGTGCAGATGATTATGTTGTTAAACCATTTGAAAGAGATGAAATTTTAGCTCGCGTTGAGGCTTTGCTACGTAGGACGCAAACCATTAAACATGAGGATGAGGATACTGCGGATTTTCAATTTAAGAATTTAACCTTAAAGCCATCAGCTAGAATGGTTAATGTGAAAGGAAATCCAATTAACTTAACAGCGTTTGAATTTGATATATTACTTGAGCTATTGACCTATCCGGATAAAGTTTTTACAAAGGAACAATTATATCAGGAGATTTGGAAAAACGGATATTATGGTGAGGACAATACAATTAATGTTCACATCAGTAATATTCGTAAAAAAATCAAGGATTATGATGAAGATTCCTATATCAAGACCGTTTGGGGTATAGGTTTTAAAATGGAAGATTTATAATTATCTTTATACTTTCTTTAAACTTTTTTAAGTACTTGTTAAAAGTATAACGTTATAATGTTAGTTGTTTAGAGAATAATTGTGGTAAACGAAAGGAGTTTTCAGGTGCGAGACGTTATTTTAACAACTAAGAACTTAAAAAAGATTTATAAGAATACGACCGTTTTGGATGATATTAATATGGAAATCAAACAGGGAGAGATCTACGGTTTGGTTGGTAAAAACGGGGCAGGTAAAACAACCCTGCTACGATTGATTACCGGGCAAGCTTTTCCTACAGAAGGAGAGCTGTCGTTATTTCAGGAAACCTCACAGTCAAAATTAAGTAAGGAAAGAAAGAGAATTGGAGCAATTATAGAAGTTCCTAGCTTTTATCCAAAATTAAGTGCACAACAGAACTTGGAATATTATCGAATTCAAAGAGGAATACCGGGGAAACAATGTATCCAAGAGGCACTGGAGGAAGTTGGATTATCCGATGTTGGGAACAAGAAGTTTCAAAGTTTTTCACTAGGAATGAAACAAAGATTAGGGTTAGCCTTAGCTTTGATGAACAAACCGGAGATATTATTCTTAGATGAGCCAATCAATGGGTTAGATCCCTTTGGAATCGTTGAAATTAGAAATCTTTTATTGAAATTAAATCACGAAAAGAATATAACAATTTTAATTTCTAGTCACATTTTAACCGAGTTATCTAATTTGGTTACGTATTATGGTTTCATTAATAATGGCAAGATGATAAAACAAATATCAAGTGAAGACTTGGCAACGGAATGTAAGAAGTTTCTTGAAGTAAAAGTTGATAAAGTGGAAGCGATGACAGCACTTTTAGAAACCAAGTTGGGATGTACTTCTTACCTTGTTACTCCGGAATATACAATACAAATTTTTGATTATTTGGATGAACCTGCCATTATTAGCAAGCTTGCCGTTGATCATGATATTGCATTGAATGAAATTACTGTGAAGGATATTAATCTGGAAAATTATTTTATTCAATTGGTGGGAGGGAAGGAAAATGAGTAAATATATTAAAAGTGAGTTATTTCGTATAATGCGTGTGAAAAGTACTTATTTGTTTGTTATAATCAGTACATTACTGTTGGTTAGCTCCAACCTTGTATTAGCATCAGTAAAGCTGTCAGATAGCAAATTCCCTTATGCAACAACGGATTTCTCTTTTTCGAATGTAGTATCAGGGATAATCTTTGTGTTGTTTTTATGTATCATGGTATCCAATATGGTATTTAGTAATGAATATGGTAATCATACGATGAAAAACAGTATATCCTTTGGACTTACCCGTAGTACGATTTATTTTGGCAAATTGATAGTACAATTCATATATGCAATCGTAGCATTAGCAGTTATAATCGGAGTTCATGTGATAAGTGCTTACGTTTTATTAAAGAACAGTGGTACAGATAGTTTATTGATGTTAATGAAAACTTGTTTGTTTTGCCTTCCTTTATTCGTTTTTGGGCTTGCAATAACAAATTGTTTCTCGTTTCTTTTTGAAAGCACTGGTGCCACGATAGCATCAAGCTTTGGAATATTGTTAGCACTTCCGTTGATCTCGAATCTGTTAGGGATGAAATTTGAAATTTTTCAAAAGTTCGCTGAAATCATGCCATACAATATGATTAATTCAATTAAATATGATTTTAAAAATTTTACTTTTGATACAATATGGGGTGTGGATGGTTTTCGAAATTATTGGAGCATTGGAATGATAGAGGTGGCTCTTTTTGTTGTAATAGGATATATTGCATTTAGAAAAAGAGAGATTAAATAATTAAGATTCGAATTAGAAAGCGAGGTGCAGTCAAAATGATATTTGTAATTATAGTTTTGGTTATTATCATAATTCTTTTGGCTGCACGTTTAATTTCCTTGTATTGGTCAATAAATCATGCGAGTAAGCAAATGAATGAAATTGAAAGTGCCCCACAGGCTAATCGCCAGCTTAAAACCATAACGATTGATCATTCAATTGAGAAACTCTTTACTCAAATTAATTATGTTTATAAAAAAAGACAGGAAGAACGAATTGCGTATCAAAGAAGGGAAGAGCAGATTCGAAGAGAGATTGAAAATATCTCTCATGATCTTCGAACACCGCTTTCCTCAATTATTGGTTATGTTGATTTGATTAAGGATACAGACACTTCAGAATTAGAAAAGATAGAGTATTTGGAGATTATCGGTAAGAGGTCAAGGGTTTTGCAGGGATTTATTCAAGATTTTTATGAATTGTCCAGAATCGAGGGAGATGATTATCCGTTAATTTATCAGTCCGTTGAGATACAATCAATCGTGAAAGAGGTTATAGTTGCCTATTATCAGGAATTTAAGAAGAAAAATATTGAAGTCGATATTCAAATAGAAGATAAGCCAAGTTATATAATAGTCGATAAAATCCAGTTCAATCGAATTATTAATAATCTGGTTCAAAATGCTCTAAAATATTCAGAAAAATCCTTTGTAATAAAACAGTACAAGATTGATGAAGAATGTATCATTGAGCTAAGTAATGATAAGAATCACATGAGGGAAGAGGAGTTGGCTTATATTTTTGACCGATTCTATACCGGAGACACAACACGAAATACGCAAAGCACTGGCCTTGGGTTACCGATTGCGAAAGTCTTAACAGAAAAGATGAAAGGGAGCATTGTTGCGAAACTGGATGAGAAGATGTTTGTTATTACAATGAGATGGCAGAGTTCATAAAATATCTTGCATTCAACGGAATCTTGAACTATCGTTATACTTATATAACATATAAAAAAATTATTATCAAAATCATTAATAAAACCCTCAGAAGTAATAATCAATATGCAATCCACTTGACAGAAAGCATATCAACTTCAGAGGGTTTCTTGTTTCGTGTAGCTATAAATTGATTTACAATAAAGTTTATTATATGATAAAATGACAAGTAATAAATGACAATACTAATAAAAGTGCCACTTATTCAGGAGCTAAGAATGGATAATACTATTTACAGAAATCATGTAATAGTAATCAGTTCAGGGAAGAAAACGATTGTATTTGGTCATGGATTTGCCTGCGATCAAAATTCGCAATTTGCAGAAGACATTAAGAAAACATTTACGAACGAAGATCCGGATATTATGTAGTATTTTGCGAGAGCAACCTTTCTATCGGATTACCGAAAAGAATTAAAATTGGTTACAGCACCAACTATGATATTACAATGCTCTATGGATAGTATCGTACCGATTGAGGTTGCAGAATATATTAATCGTAATATAAAAAATAGTGTGTTGAAAATAATAAATTCAAGAGGTCATTATCCTCATTTGAGTATGCCACAGTTAACCGCGGAATGCATATTGAATTATATTAAAGAATAATTAGAACAATTGGAATTAATTATATTGTGGGTGATCAAATACAATGAAGGGTGAGATAAAGTTGAATAATTGGATACATAATATACCTTGTGGGTATGTTCTATTGAATGATCAAGGAAGAATTCTTGAAGCAAATGAGTATTTAATAGAGCTTTTGAAGTGTGATGCGGACGATATAAAAGGTCAATTCATGGATCATTTTCTATCCGTTGCAAGTAAAATTATCTTTCATTCGCTTTTCTTGATGCAGATTTATACGGTCTGTCAGATGGAAGAGATTTATCTCACTTTTAAGACAAAAGACAGAGAAGATGTTCCCATTCAGTTAAATGGAAAATTGTTGGTAAAAGGGGAAAATACCTATATAGAATGCGTCTTTGTTCAAATAACAAAGAGAAACCGTTATGAACAAGAATTGCAATCAGTTCGAGACGAATTAGAAGAAGCCTACCAGTTGAAGAATCAAGTATTGGCGGAAGAAAACCGCATGAGAAAACTGTTTGAAACAATATTGTTATCAATTCATGAAGGAATTATTGTTACTGATAAACAGGGTAATATAACAATTATGAATAAATTAGCAGAAAAATTCACTGGTTGGACGTTAGAGGAAGCGGTTGGTAAATCCTTTGGTGAAGTGTTTCAAACAATTGAGATGCAATCCAGGGAAAAATGTGAGCTGATTATTGCCAATGAATTAATTGATAAGAAAGGGTATGACTATATCCGAGATGTAATTCTTATTTCAAAGAATGGAAGAGAACGATATATTGAAGGAACATATTCCTATATTACACAAAACAATTATGCTGTCGGAATAGTGACTACATTTCGTGATATTACTAAGGAATATTTCCACGAGAGCGTGATTGACAGTTTTTTAAATATGAACATGGATATTTTATGTGTATACGACATGGATATGAAGGTTCATAAAATGAATCGCAAGTTTGAGCAGATTCTCGGTTATCAAGAAGAAGAACTAATAGGAAGACAATTCGAGGAGATGATTCATGAGGATGATATTCCAATTATAAAAAACGCCCTAGATAATATAATGCACTATAATGAGGTTCAAGAATTCACGAGCCGAATTTATTGCAAGGATGGTTCCTATAAGTACTTTGAGTGGAGAATTCAGCTTAGTATGGGTGAATACATATTTGCTTCTGCCAGAGATGTAACCTTAAAGACCAAAGAGAATGAGTTGTTAATTAATAAAGCGATGTGTGATCAATTAACTGGATTATTTAATCGGCATTATCTGGATCGAATGATTCTCGGTGAAATGAAACAAAGTGACAATTTAGGCAACAAAATATGTATGGCTATCATGGATTTGGATCGATTTAAACTTGTTAATGATACTTGGGGGCACCCCGTTGGTGATGATCAATTAAAAATGACTGCTAACATTGCATTGAAAAGTCTTAGGAAATCGGATTGGTTAATTCGATTTGGAGGAGAAGAATTTGTAATAATCTTGCCTGGTACTTCCTTGGAGGAAGCAGTAATTGCTTTGGAGAAAGTCAGGATAGCCTATGAAAATAACAATCATCCCATTACAGGAAAACAAACATTAAGTATCGGTGTTACGCAGAAGAATGAAAATGAGACCTTCCAGGAATGGTATGAAAGAGCGGATGATGCATTGTACTGTGCGAAGAATGAAGGGCGAAATCGGGTTGTTACAAAATAAAAGTACCAGTAGGATTGTTGAGGTATGATATGAAAAATATTACTCAGATTTTTAACGATTACCATATTTATATATACAATTATGCATTGAAATTATCATGTCATCCAGATGATGCAGCCGATCTTACGCAGGAAACTTTTGTTAAGGCATGGATGAAATTGAATACGTTAAACGAAGAGCATGCATTATCAAAATGGTTACGATCAATCTGTTATCATGAATTTCTTATGAAAATTCGTAAAGATCAAAACGTAGATACTTTAATTGTAGATGATTGGGAAAAAATAGAGTCGGAAGGGAAACTACTTCATCAGATTATACCTTTACCGGAGGAAGAGGTAATTGTTGCAGAAGAAATCAAAAGTCTACAAAATGGATGTTTTTTAGCAATGGTGAGAAGATTGTCTTTGAATCAAAGAATCGTATTTTCTCTTGTAGATATGTATGGTCTTGAAATTGATGAGGTGGCGAATATCCTTGAAGTATCAAAGGGAGCTGCAAAAGGATTGCTTTACCGTGCTCGAATGAATATTGATTCCTTCTTTGCAGGGCATTGTAATTTAATTGACCAACAAAATCCATGTTCATGTAAGGCATGGATTGAATTTTCCACTAAACGTTCAGATATGCAGGCAAAAACCAAATTGCTGATTAATAAATTGAACTTTGAAGAGAAGGGTTATAAATATAATGAGAACGTCAGGCGAAAATTATTATTTTTATACTCTAATATGCCTGAGCAAAAGCCATCGATAGAATGGTATGACCATGTTCATAATATCATTCGACAAAAATAAATATTTGTTACCGTATCTTTCACTTTTATTATGCATCTATATCTATGTACCTTATTTTAATAGTTGAAAGGATGTAGTAATATGATGAAAGTATCGAATGGGTTTGAAATGTTTTTAAAAGAGACGAATGGCGTAGGGGAAGCATTTATGGAGGTGATTTCTAAATTATCGGAGGAGAGCCACCTTAGTAAAAAAGAGCATGAATTAGCTTATATAGCAGTACTTGTTACTGCGAAGATGTTTGGCGGATTGCCCTTTCACATTGAACAGGCAAAGTTACATGGGGCAACAATTGATGAAATCAGAAGTGCAGTCCTGTTGCCGATGCCAGTAGTTGGGATACAAGTGGCAGAAGCATTGCCATATGTAAAATAAACTATTAAATTTCAATAATGACGCTATTGTAATCGATTTCGGATGACAATAGCGTTATTATTTGTTAAACTACGAGTAGTAACTATGAAGAAAGTAAAAATATAACATTATATTTAAATAAAGTGATAATGATAAGAATCAAAATATAATTTATATTTGAACGAAAGTGCTAATGAAAAGAATCAAAATATAATTTATATTTGAACGAAAGTGTTATATTATGTATAAAAATATAATTATATTTGAACAAAGTGATATTATAAAAATAATAATATGACATAATATTTGAACAACGAGGAGATACAGATGAAGGAAAAGAACAGAAGAATAATAATGACAGTTTTTGGTGTACTGATAGCAGGTTTTAGTGTGGGTATGTTTAATTTTACTAATTTCGGTATGGATCCATTCCAAGTATTGGCACATGGTATATGGCTTAATTTCTCAATCGGATATGGAACCTTTTATTCTATCCTTAATTTACTGATGCTTATTGCAATATTCCTAATTAATAAGAAAAAGATTGGGCTTGGTACTGTAATAAATATCTTTTTATTAGGATATGTAGTACAGTTTTCCTCATGGTTATTCGATACCTTGATACCGAGTCCGACATTGCCATTAAAGATAGCGTTTTTTATAGTGGGTATCATAATATTGTGTTTCGGGTCCTCATTGTATTTTATCGCTGATATGGGAGTGTCAACCTACGATGCGGTTGCTCTTATTATGTCGGAAAAGAAGATTGCTAGGTTCCAGTATTGCAGAATAGGAACAGATATTATATGTACAGCGGTTGGATTTTCTCTCGGTGCAATTGTTGGAGTAGGGACGGTATTTACTGCATTTTTCATGGGACCAATTATAGCGTTCTTTAATAAAAAAATATCTATTCCGTTAAGATACGGAAAGGGTGGGATAATACCTAATAAAGTTTAAATTTATTTGGAAATGTTGGTTTACTATAGGGATCATGATATGGGGGTGATACATTATGAAATGGATTAAAGAAAAATTCAGTACGAAACAACACAATCCTAAATTAAGTTTTAAGGAACTGTTTAAGTTCATCGGACCTGGACTTCTTGTAACGGTGGGCTTTATTGATCCTGGTAATTGGGCATCCAACATTGCAGCTGGATCGGACTATGGTTATAAACTTTTATGGATGGTTACATTATCTACATTTATGCTAATTATTCTTCAGCATAATGTTGCCCATCTTGGAATTGTAACAGGAGATTGCCTTGCAGAAGCAGCGACTAAGAATCTTAAACCGTGGATTAGTAGAACCGTTTTATCTACAGCAGTAATGGCTTCTATATCTACCGCTCTCGCAGAAATACTAGGCGGAGCAATCGCTCTCAACTTATTATTTAAAGTACCTATAAGAATAGGTGCATTAATGATACTTGTTTTAGTTATCTGGATGTTGTTTGCTAATTCATATCAAAGACTCGAAAAACTCATTATTGCCTTTGTTTCAATTATTGGCTTTTCTTTTTTATACGAATTGTCAATTATAAATGTCAGTTGGAATGAGGTAGTTCATGGATGGTTTACGGTTAGTGTTCCGCACAACGCTCTTCCAATTATTATGTCAGTACTTGGTGCTGTTGTTATGCCTCATAATTTATTCCTGCATTCAGAAATTATACAAAGTAGGGAATGGAATAAAGAAGATGAAAAGGTTATAAAAAAGCAGTTGAAATATGAATTTACAGATACACTTTTTTCCATGTTAATTGGATGGGCGATTAATAGTTCTATGATAATCCTTGCGGCTGCTACATTTTTCGCTAGTAATAAGCAGGTAACTGAGCTTGGACAAGCACAAAATCTTCTGACACCACTATTAGGAAGCGGCGCGGGAATTGTGTTTGGTGTAGCATTGCTCTTTTCAGGCATTTCATCCTCGATTACAGCAGGAATATCAGGGGGAAGCATAGTAGCTGGAATATTCAAAGAACCCTATGATATTAAAGATTTTCATTCAAAAGTTGGTGTTGGAGTAACTTTAATTATTGCTACTTTCATAATATTTGTTATCTCTGATCCCTTTAAAGGGTTGATTTATTCCCAGATGATTCTAAGTATACAGCTTCCAATTACAGTGTTTTTACAGATTTACCTCACTTCCTCTAAGAAGGTAATGGGTAAATTTAAGAATTCTATTTTGGATAATTGCCTTCTTGGTATTATTGCTATCATTATAACTATACTAAATATCATGCTTTTTGCAAGCTTCTTGCACTAGAAATATAATGTGATAGGAAAACGAATATTCATCATAATTCCGTGAATTCATTTATAAACAGTAGAAAGGCTCTTCATTTTGTGGAGCTATATGGTTTAGCGGATAAGCGATGGCGTATACATTATTGGAGATATAATTTGTACCGAATAGTTACTTAAAAATAATTATAAAATATTTTAAAAAAGACTTGCAATTTGAAAATAAGTGTGTATAATTTAATTATAGTAATAATTACTATTATCAATAATAAAATATAATATAGTTAATAAGGAGGAAATACCATGAACAGTGATAATATTAACAATAAACTATTTGACCTAGGAGTTGAAAATTCAGATTATGTCATTCATGATGAGGGAGCTTGCTCAGCGGAATTTCCTAGCGGTTGCATTATCTGTGACGAAGCTTAATTAATAAATCATTTGGAAGATATAAAATTATAAATGATAGGTAATTAACCTAATCATAATAATAGTGCTAGGATAAATTTCGTAAAAAGTATAAAATATTAGTAGTACTTAAAAGGGCAGAAACAGTAGAGATACCGGATCTGCCTTTTTTAAAAATAATAACGTGATAGGAATAGAGTAATACAGTTCAAAGAAATGTACCAAAGATTTGTTTATATTGTTTTATATGATTTTAATATAATGTACTTTAACAAATTTAGGTATAGGAGTAAACTATTGTGATATAATATTGACATGAAAAGGAGGATAAATAATATGTTGAATAAAAATGTTGTAACACTATTAAACGAACAAATTAATAAAGAATTATATTCTGCTTATCTTTATATGGATATGGCAGATTATTACGCAGATCAGAGTTTAGGGGGATTTGAAAATTGGTTTTTTGTTCAAACTCAGGAAGAAAGGGACCATGCATTATTATTCCGCAAATATTTATTAAATAATGGAGAAAGTGTAACCCTTAAAGCAATTGACGCACCTGATTTGAAGTACAATAATTTTCGTGATCCATTGGCTGCTGCTTTTGAACATGAGCAATATATTACAGCATCCATTAATGCAATTTATGAAGAAGCATATAATAATAAGGACTTTCGTACGATGCAGTTCTTAGATTGGTTTACAAAGGAACAAGGCGAGGAAGAAAAGAATGCGGATGATAATATCAAAAGATATGATTTGTTTGCCAATGATCCGAAAGGTCTTTATATGCTTGATAATGAGCTGAAAGCTCGTATTTATACTGCACCGTCTTTAGTAATTTGATTTAGTTTTTTTGATTATAAATTCAGATAATATATTATTAAGAAAAGACGTGATTGCTTAAATTGCTATTACGTCTTTTTTGCGTATAACGCTATGGTTTTTAAATATCTTTTTACATTATTATAGTAATTGTAATCCATTATATGGTATAATACACATAAAAAACTCGAATAGTGTCAAATAGGAGAGTCAAATGAGACGATTGAATAATTATTACACAAAGCTATTCCTTTTTATCATAATAACCGTAATTATATCATGCTGTTTTATTACAGGAATTTTCGTTACAAGATCTGTAAACAACTCACAATCAATGACAGAGCAAAGGCTTATATCTAGTGCCAAACAAAAGGATAATATTTATGAGGTTAACATTAATCGTCTTCATGAGTTGTCAGAAGTTATCGGTAATGACAGAGAGATCGCAACCTATTTTAAAAATCTAAAAGCTGGTAAACAAGATTATAACTTCTATCAAAGTCTAAAAATGGATCTAGAGGATGATATGAAAAATTATTCTACGATTTTAGAAAATGCTTTCTTTTCCTATGAAGGAATAGGATATATGGATGGTATAGGTGGTGAATCAGTAGGATATGATTTCGCAAAAGCGAATTCTAAGTGGTATGCCAATGTCACGAAGATGAAAAAGCATTATTTGGGAGAGTTAAAGAAATCCCCAATATCAGGAATGCCGGTTTTAGTATCTGCGTATCCAGTTTTGGACGAGAACAATCAGCTTTTAGCTATCTTTGGACTTGCGATTAATCTCAACGGGTTTTCTAGCAATATAATTACTAATTATGATAATTCAGAAGAAAACACGATAGTAATTGATGAAGAGGGGACAGTAGTTGCAGCCAATGATATTAAACTTATTTATAACTATAACCTAGGCAAGGCATTGCCTAAGCTATATCAGTATATTAAAAACAACGGAACAGGAGTTACGTATTACAACAAGGATGGTATTTCTTACATAGCTGCTTTTGAAAGATCAGAAGTGGGTGGAATAATTATTCAATCGCTTCCAGTCAGTGCATATAGAAATCCCATCATTAAGTCAGTTATTATTTCAATCATTCTTTTAGTTGTAATCTTAGTGGGTGTATCAATCATCACATATTTGATTGCTAAGAGTATAACGAAACCAATTCACATCCTTGTGGAAGAATTTAATGATATGTCTTATGGGAATTATGATAACGAGCTTCCGAAACATCTACAAAAGAGAAAAGATGAATTTGGAATATTAGGTAATGCTCTGACAGAGATGAAGAGACAAACTAGCCAATTGATCATGAATTTAAGCTTAGCGAATGAAGAGATAGAGGCCTCGTTGGAAGAAGTTGTTGCTACGGAAGAAGAGTTAAGAAAACAAAATGAATTATTGAAAACCAGTGAAAATAAATTGATAATCAGTAACGAATACAATCAAGCAATTTTTAGTGTACTTCCAGACATTATCTATATTATTAATCGGGAAGGGTTTATAACGGACTTTCAGGAACGATTGGAGTACTTTCCATATATGCCGAAAGAGAAGTTCATTAAGAAGAATATCAAGGATGTTGTAAACGAGGATATAGTAGAAATCGTTAGTCAGAAAATTCAAGCTGCCATGGAGACAGGTGATTTACAATGCTTTGAACAAGAATTTAATAGGGAGAATGAAAGAGAAATCTTTGAGTTTCGAATCGTAAAATGCTTTGAAGACAGAGTGATTGCTATCGCTAGAAATGTAACCGCTCAAAGATTATATCAAAAACAAATTGAATATTTGAGTTATCATGATCAACTGACTGGTTTACATAATCGAAGATATTTTGAGGAAGAATTGATACGAATTGATGATGAAAATGATATTCCGATTTCTATAATCATGGCGGATGTCAATGGATTGAAATTAGTAAATGACTCGTTCGGGCATGAAGCCGGAGATATCTTATTAAAAAAAATAGCAGTAGCTATTAATGAATCCTATCCATCTGGAAAAAGAGGTGTTTTCAGAATTGGTGGTGATGAGTTTGTAATTGTTGGATCAAATATGGACAGTAAACAAGCGGAACAATTGGTTAAGAAAATCACAGAAAAATGCGACAATGAAAAGGTTAACGGGATAAATCTGTCTCTGTCTTTTGGTTGGGAAACAAAAGTTTCGAGCAATGAAAATATTAAAACAGTATTAAAAAATGCAGAAGATATTATGTACAAGAAGAAGTTTTTTGATGGTCCTGGTATGAGAGGGAAAACCATTGATATTATTATAAATACACTGCATGAGAAAAATAGTCGAGAAGAGCAACATTCTCATAGAGTTGCGGATTTATGTGAGAAGCTAGCGATTGCCTTAAATATGCCAGAGCATGAAAGAAAAGTAATTCGAAATGCAGGTCTATTGCATGATATAGGTAAAATTGCAATTGATGAAGATATTTTAAATAAACCTGGTAGACTCACTATAGACGAATTTCAAGAAATAAAAAAACATCCTGAAATTGGTTACCGAATTATATGTTCCTCGAATGATATGTTAGACATTGCGAATTATATCTTATCGCACCATGAAAGATGGGATGGAGGAGGATATCCAAGTGGGCTTAAAGGCAATGAAATTCCTCTTCAATCCAGAATGATCGCAATTGCAGATACCTTTGATGCAATGACCAGTGTCAGAAGTTATAGGCTGCCGGTATTAGAAGAAGAGGCGGCAAAAGAAATACTGGACAAGGCTGGAACGCAATTCGACCCGGAACTGGCACAAATATTTGTATCTAGTGTTTTAGGTTATTAATAATTTATATGAAACTTTACGAAAAGTGCTATTTCTATATTTTTTAACATTAACCATTGTTAATACAATGTGGAAGTTTCGGCATTTTTTATAAAAAGCGCTATTTCAATTTTCGTTGAGGTAGCGCTTTTTTTGAATATAAGATGGATGAGTATGGAAAAATATGATATAATTTATAATCAAATTATATAAATAGCCCTATTTGAATATGATGAAGAATGAGGGAGATATTAAATATGGGAAAAACATCAGTATGGGCACATAGAGGAGCATCTGCATATGCACCTGAGAATACCTTGGTTGCCTTTAAAAAATCAATCGATATGAAAGCGGATGGAATAGAACTTGATGTACAGATGACAAAGGATGGTCAGCTTATCATTCTCCATGACGAAACACTAGATCGTGTCAGCAATGTTAGGGGATGGGTAAAGGATTATACTTATGAAGAGCTTAGAGGAATTAATGTGAATAAGAATTTTCCCGAATACGGATTTGTGAATATTCCTACACTTGAGGAGTTATACCTTTTAATGAAAGATACAAAGTTGTTGTTGAATGTTGAGTTAAAAAATGGAATTGTTTTTTATCCAAAGATGGAAGAAAAAGTGTTGGAATTAACCAAAAGAATGGGGTTAGAAGAGCGTATAATTTATTCCTCTTTTAATCATTATTCGATCCTTCAGGTCAAAAAATTAGATCCATTTGCGAAGACTGGTTTTTTATATGAAGACGGATATCTTGATATGCCGCAGTATGCCGTGAAGTATGGAGTGGAAGCTTTACATCCGGCGCTATACAATCTACAGTATCCGAATTTTATTAAAGAATGTAAGGAAAAGGGATTAGAGCTACGGGTATGGACAGTGAATGAGATTGAAGATATGAAGTATCTATGTAACAATGAGATTGATGTAATGATAACAAATTATCCTGATGTTGGTCGTGAGGTTGTGAATGAATATGAACGAAAATTTTGAATTTATTAAGAAGGATATAGTTTTTCTAAAGGAAGAGAATTATAGGAATCAAATGATCAATGAAGTTATTCCTAAATTGGAAAAAGCCTGTACAATTGGGTATTTTAATAGTTATGATCAAACTCAGCTCTATTACGAGTACTATAACAACCCTCGTGAAGTGGCTACCGTTGTAATTTCTCATGGTTTTTGTGAATTTACTAAAAAGTTTGAAGAAGTTATTTACTATTTTTATCAAGCAGGTTATTCGGTATATATATATGATCACCGTGGACATGGCAATTCTCAAAGAATGGTTAAGGATAAGAGCAAAGTTTATATACGTTCCTATGATGAATATGTGCTGGATATGCATAGCTTTATTACCCAAGTAGTTTTAAAAGAAGGGGTACATAAGAAATTAGTTTTATATGCACATTCAATGGGTGGAGCGATTGGAGCATTATATTTGGAACAATATCCTGAAGTCTTTTCCTGCGCAATTTTAACTTCTCCAATGTTGGATATGGATTTTGGTATTATCCCTCAGTCAATCGTAGGCCTTGTGGTACTAATTAAGAAATTCATATGGTCAGAGGAAGCATATGTAATGGGTCAAAGAGCTTTTGATGGAATTTCTGTATTTAAAACAAGTAGCTGCTTATCGGAAGAAAGATATAATTATATTTTCACTAAGCGATTACAGAATGAAAATTATCAGACTTATGGTGCATCCTGTGCATGGGCTCTTGCTAGTTTGAAAGCGGTACGAAAGCTTCAGAAAAATGCTAAGTTGGTTAACATTCCAATATTGCTTTTTCAAGCAGACAAAGATACGTCAGTGAAAGCAGTTGGACATAGGCGATTTGCTAAAAGAGCGAAGGATACTCAGCTAGTCTTAATCTCTAATTCAAAACATGAGATATATAATGCGAAGACTGATATAGTGGAGGATTATTTTAGACAAATATTTAAGTTTTTACGTGATAAGTTGGGCACCTTCAATTGAAGGTGCTAATTTTGTAACTTTATAATAAAATAAAACATTTGGTATATAGTTAAGATTATATAAAAATATAAGAAAATTAAATAAGATAATTAAGTTGAAAAATGAGTCGGAAGAAACTTGTATAAAGATTGGAATAATCCTTATAATTTACATAAATTTTGCTTTTTAATTTTAATATTATGCTATAATACAAGTATTAGATATGAAGGGGGATTTCATTAATGAAATTAAGTAAAGAAGAAAAATCATGGATATTATATGATTGTGGTAATTCGGCTTACTCTATGGCGGTTACGACTGCTTTATTGCCGATTGTGTTTGGTATGTTTAACAATGCGAATAAAGCGATGGATTTGGGCTATTATAATTCAATTGCAAGTATTATAATCGCATTCTTGAGTCCGATTCTCGGAACTATTGCAGATTATAAGGACAAGAAAAAGCGCTTTTTTATCTTCTTTGCCTGTCTTGGTATATTTACCACCGGCGCACTGGCTTTTATCCCTCCTTCAAGCGGTCAGTGGCAGCTTTTGATTGTATTCTTTATCTTATCAGCCATCGGGTTTACCGGTTCCTGTATTTTTTATGATTCCTTTATCGTAGATATTACAAGTAATGATAGGATGGATAAGGTCTCTTCCCTTGGATTTGCTTTTGGATACATATCCAGTGTCATTCCTTTTGGTATTAGTCTTGGATTGATAGCTTTCATGGGAATGGACAAGGCAATCGGGTATCAAATTGGGTTTATTATAACCGCTCTTTGGTGGGGGCTTTTTACAATTCCATTGATTAGAGATGTGAAGCAGAGACATTATATTGAACCTGAAGCAAAGCCAGTTATAAACAGTTTTATAAGATTGATAGACACATTAAAGAATATCGTAAGGTATAAACATGTATTTATCTTCTTATTAGCATACTTTTTTTACATCGACGGTGTAGATACGATTATTAAGATGGTGGTGCCTTATGCAACTTCCATTTTAGGAGGTAAATCGCTAGATACTTTCACTTTGTTGGGAATATTATTGGTTATTCAGATTATTGCATTCCCTTGTGCAATCCTTTATGGTATTCTTGCAAAAAAATATTCTGCAAGGAAATTAATTATTGTCGGCATTATTACCTATATCATAGCTTGTATTGCGGCATTTTATATTTCTTCAGTATGGCATATCTTTATCCTAGGTGTGATGATTGGCTCAGCTCAGGGTGGAATTCAGTCCTTGAGTAGATCTTATTATGCTAAGATTATTCCAAAGGCAAAATCAAATGAGTTTTTTGGCTTTTACAATATCTTTGGCAAATTTTCGGCCATTATCGGGCCTGCGGTTATGGCCTTTACAGCGAGCGTGACACATAATGCCAGATTAAGTATCTTATCAATTATTCCGCTCTTTGTGATAGGTTTTTGTGTATTTATGATTTTACCAAAGGATAAGGAAGACGTTACTGTGATCGGAGAGTGAAGGGGTGGAAGCCAGAACAAGTAGAGCAAAACATTTAGTAGTTATCTCTTATGATGCATTTTCACAAGATAATTGGGAGATGGCGAAACAGCAACCTAATTTATTGAAATTATTAAATAACGGAGCTTATAGTACAAATTTAAAGAGTGTATATCCAACACTTACATATGTAGTACATTCTACTATGGTGACAGGTGTATACCCGGATAAACATGGCATTATACATAATAATCCATTCCAACCATTTATTAAAGAGAAGGAACAACGTTGGTATTGGTTTCGCAATGATATTAAAGTGCCCACAATTTACGATGAGCTGAGAAAGCACAAGCTGAAATCGGCAGGAATCCTATGGCCTGTCACTGGTAAGGCTTGTATTAATTACAATATACCGGAGATAAGAGCAATCAAAAAGGAAAGCCAGGTATTAAAGTCTTTAATAAATGGCAGTCCGTTATTTAGCATTAGGATGGATATGAAATTCGGTAGCTTGAGAAAAGGAATTCAGCAGCCCTGTCTTGATGATTTTACATCGGCATGTGCAGTGGATACAATTAAAAAACATAAACCAAATCTTTTACTGATACATATGATTGATTTGGATGACGCCAAGCATGAATACGGAACAGACAGTAAAGAAGTGGAGCAAGTAGTAATTCGTATGGATAAAAGACTTGGTGATATCATGTCCGCAGTAGAAGAAGCAGGCATTCAGGATGAAACAGTTTTTCTGATTTTGGGTGACCATGGTCAGATCAACGTATCCTATAAAGTTAAGTTAAATACATTACTGATGGATAAAGGTCTTGTTTATGAAGAAAATGGTGAAATGAAATGGAGAGCGTATGTACAAAGCACGGGCGGAAGTGCTTACCTACATATTAAGCAAGACGATGAAGAAGCGGAAAGGTTAGCACTAGCAATCCTTGACAATGCTCTTAAAGAGGATATCTATGGAATTGAGAGTATATATACTAGACAGGAGTTGGAGAAGATGCACGTAGCTTCTTCGGTTCGGTTTATGCTCGAAGCAAAGGTTGGCTATAGCTTTGATGATGGTATGGATGCACCGGCTGTCATTGACTTGAAGGAGCAAGGCATCAAATATGCAACCCATGGCTATTTACCGAATAAACCTAATTATAAATGCAATTTCATTGTATCAGGAGATTGTATTAAAAGTAAGCATCAGTTGGGTGATATTGATATGATAGATATTGCCCCAACGATTGGTAAAATATTAGGAGTAGACTTTAATTCCTGTGATGGTAGGGTATTGGAGGAGATTTTTAGGGAGGAATAGGAGAAATAGATTCAAAGTAAAGTAAAGTAAAGTAAAGTAAAGTAAATCCTCAATTGTAAAATAACTTTCCCGTCTGAAAGGGAAAGTTAGGTACAAATATTTGAAGGTCACTTTCAAAATGTGAATCTCGTTTACAAAACGGGAAAGTGGAATTGCATTCAACCAATTATTAACTAATTTCGTGCATTTCATGCAGAAAAACCTACATTTCACGCATATTCGTACGCAATCAAATATATATATGCTAAAATCCTAATTGATTTTATATGTTTTATTTTCAAAACAGTAAGATAATGAATTTGACATTAAATGTCAACTATTAAAGGAGAAAATTTATGAAAAAGATTAAGAATTTAGCACTTGTATTAACGATGTTAATGGTGTTTGCAACACTCACTGCTTGTGGTAGTGATCCTGTTAAAGATGAATTTGTAGATTATTGTAACAACGATGTGAATAAGACTTTTAATCCTGAATACAATGCTATTATAAAACTTTATACAGATGCACTAGAAACTCAAGATGTAGAAGCAACGATAACAGCATTAGATGGTCCGATTAAAACACAGAATGATGCTTTACTTGCAAAATTAAAAGCATTTACACCAAAATCGACTGAAGTTAAAGAGTTACATAATATTTTTATAAAAACAGTTGAAATTAAAAAAGAAGGATTCGAATTATTGTTAAAAGCTTTAACTACCGAGGCTTCTGATGATACAGCAACAGATGCAGCTACAGCTAAGTTAGCTGAAGCTGATGCTAAGTTAAAAGAATTTGAGGCAAAGCGTGCTACAATGATGAAGGATTTTAACCTTGTTTTAAAGAAATAATTGTAAAAAATTTATAGTTAATTAAATATTTTTTAGGCCAATAGGACTGTTTGTTTTCGAGTTATTTGAAGACAAACAGTCTTTTTATGTACGTTAGTAGAGAATTGTCAACACAAGAGTTTTTATGATGATTTGTTGCCAATTTGAAAGGAACTCATTACTATACCATATCATAAGATATATATTGAGTAACTTAATAAATGGATCCATTGGAGATAGAAGTTATATTGGATAATAATATGGAATGTGATACTAGACGGGTTAAGGGAATCTAATTGATGCATCATATGTTTATTACGGAATTACATTATAAGGAGGATTACTAAGTGGAATATTCTTTAGCAGAAATCATTGCAATCTTGATGAAGCGTTTTGTGCTAATTGCTGTTTGCACTTTCTTAGGGTTATCTACATGCTATTTTAATAATAGATTTCTAACAAAGCCAATTTATACAGCGTCGGTTCAAATGTATGTTAATCCAAATGAATTAACTACTTCAGCAGATATAAATGAACTTAATTATGCGCAGCAGGTAACAGCAACTTATGTATATTTTTTAAAAACTAAAGTATTTTATCAGATGGTAGTAGATGAAGGTGTTTTAAATTATAGTGCGGGTCAATTGAGAGGAATGACTACGATAGAGCCCATTAATAATACTGAAATATTTCAAATAAGTGTCACTTCATTAAATCCTAATGATTCCTATAATATTGTAAAAGCAATGCAAACAGTTGCACCGAAGCTAATAAAAAGTATAAAAAATACTGCAAAGATCAGTGTTGTTGATCCCGTAGTATTACCTCAAGGACCATCCGGTCCAAATATCTCCTTTAATACATTTACAGGAGGGTTTTTAGGATTTCTGATATCCATAATTATAATATTTATAATAGAGAAATTAGATATGCATGTTAAAAGTCGTGAGGAATTGATTAAAAAATATAAAATTCCTGTTATTGGCGCTATCCCAAATTATAATAAGCACAATCCACGTAAATATATTAAATATATTTTAAATCACTTACCATGGGTTAGAAATTACTATATCAAAATGAACAAAAATAACAATGAGATTGATGAAGAAAAAAAATTCGCTGTTAATGAAGCCTACAATGAGTTGAGAGCGAATCTTCGTTTTACTTTATTAAAGAGTGGCTGTAAAAAGATTGTTATTAGTAGCCCAGTGCCTGAGGATGGTAAAAGTACAACTAGTACAAATATAGCCATTACGATTGCTCAGTTGGGAGCAAAAGTATTATTGTTGGATTGCGATTTAAGAAAAGGGAAAATACACAATTTCTTTAACATTAAAAGTAAACCAGGGAACAGTGATGTTTTGTCAGGAATGATAAATGAATTAGATGTAATTAGAAAAACAAAATATGAAAATCTATATGTAATTCCACTGGGTACGATTCCTCCAAATCCCACAGAACTACTTGCCAGTAAGCAGATGGAGGAAGTTATTGCAAGGTTGGAGAAAAGTTATGATTATATTATTATCGATTCTCCTCCGGTGAATGTAGTTTCGGATGCACTTAGCTTAGTCAAGATGGTAGATGGAGTGGTAATTGTTGTACGAGAAGGTAGCACTTCACATCCCAATATCAATAATGCGATGACAAAATATATATTAGCAGAAGCAAATATATTAGGTTTTGTAATTAATGGGGTTTCACTTGAGCGGGGTAAAAAGTCAAAATCTCAATACTATTACTATAATAATAAAAATGGTTGATCTTCATACACACATATTACCTGGCATAGATGATGGTGCCACTTCGGTAGCAGAGGCATTGATGATGACTGCAGCTCTTTTGAACCAAGATGTTAAAACTGTGGTTTGCACACCACATTTTGACCCATCCCATACATCATTGGATGATTTTTTATATAAAAGAGCGAAATCAATGGCTCTTATGAAAGAAGAAAGGCTTTCTTTCCAATCCGGAAGTGAAACGGTTTTAAACGATTATTTATTTCATTACCCCGATCTTAGTTCATTATGTATAGGTAATACTAGATATATTTTAATAGAGTTACCATATAACAGTGCATGGGACAAAGGAACATATGATATGCTAGAAAAGTTATTAAGTTATTATAATCATATCCCTATTATCGCTCATATAGAGAGATATTCAGCGATTAAAAAAAATATGATTCATCTAACAAAGCTTATAAAATTGGGATGTGTAATACAAGTTAACGCATCTACTATTTTAAATAAAAAAAGTTGGCCACGTGTTGCAGGGTATTTTAAGCATGGATATATCGATGTGATTGCAAGTGACTGTCACAATATGAATAAACGTCCTCCAAATATTAAAGCAGCATATGATAAAATTGAGTTGAAATTTGGTTTGGATGACTGTAATCAGTTGAAGAAAAATGCAGAGAGCATCGTTGATGGTACAGTGCTTAGAGAGAATAAGTTATATACAATTACTTGACACCTTTCCTTATTCTAATGTAACTGTAACTAATCATGCGTTCTCGTTTTTGCGACAAAGATAGGTGTAATATGATTAAGTATAATAGTAAACTTCTTATAATTGGCGCTAGTGGTCACGGTAAAGTGGTTGCTGACATAGCAATAAAAATGAACCGTTGGGAACACATAGCATTTCTTGATGATAATTCATTGCTGCATAAATCTTTGAATCTTGATGTAATAGGTAAGATCAAGGATATAAGTAAATATTTGTCTGAGTATGACTTTTTTGTTGCAATTGGTAATAACCAGGTTAGAGAAAACATAATGAGAAAACTGGAAGATATGGGAGCTAACATTCCGGTATTGATTCATCCAAGTGCTGTAATTGGAGAACAGATAGAGGTTGGTTTTGGGACAGCGATCATGGCGGGAGCCGTGATAAATTGCTGTTGTAATATTGGGAAAGGATGCATTGTTAATACGGGTGCAACCCTTGATCATGATAATGTAATCGATAATTATGTGCATATATCTCCCGGCGTGAATATCGCCGGAACCGTTAAAGTTGGGAAAAATAGCTGGCTTGGGATTGGAAGTATAATAAATAATAATATTACCATTACGAGTAACTGTGTTATTGGTGCTGGAGCAGTGGTAGTGAATGATATTATCGAGCCGGGTACTTATATTGGGATACCGGCAAGGCTTATGGAGGTGTAACTATGTTTCAAAATAAAACACTTCTGATAACAGGTGGAACAGGAAGCTTTGGGAATGCAGTACTTCAAAGATTTCTTAATACTGACTTGAAAGAAATAAGAATTTTTTCGCGAGATGAGAAAAAACAAGACGATATGCGTCGATTATATAAAAATGATAAAATAAAATATTACATTGGTGATGTTAGAGATATACAATCGTTAAAAAATGCAATGCATGAGGTTGATTATATCTTTCATGCTGCGGCACTTAAACAAGTTCCCTCCTGTGAGTTCTTCCCATTAGAGGCAGTAAAGACGAATGTACTAGGAACGGATAATGTACTAACGGCCGCAATTGAATTCGGAGTTAAGAAAGTAATCTGTCTTTCAACGGATAAGGCTGCTTATCCAATCAATGCGATGGGTATATCAAAGGCAATGTTGGAAAAAGTATTTATTGCAAAATCGAAGATTGTAGATCCAAGTAAAACGTTGATTTGTGGTACGCGGTATGGGAATGTAATGGCATCCAGAGGATCTGTTATACCATTGTTCGTAGAACAGATAAAAAGCGGAAATTCAATTACGATTACAAATCCAAATATGACAAGGTTTTTAATGAATCTTGACGAAGCGGTTGAACTCGTTCTATTTGCTTTTGAACATGCACAGTCAGGTGATATCATGGTACAAAAGGCTCCAGCTTCTACAATTGGCGATCTTGCACAAGCCTTAAAGGAACTATTCCATTCAGATAGTGATATAAAAATTATTGGTACGCGCCATGGAGAAAAGCAATATGAGACGTTACTTACCAAGGAGGAATACCTAGTTGCCCAAGATATGGGCAGCTTTTATCGAATACCGGCAGATAAGAGAGATCTTAATTATGACAAATATTTTATTGAAGGAAGTCAGTTACTATCTTCGTTTGAGGAGTATAATTCAAATAACACAAAGAGACTTAGAGTGAATCAAATAAAAGAAAAATTATTAGAACTTGATTATATTAAAAAGGAAATGTCGGGTATGTAGTATTGTATAATACACAAACGTATATACGATTAATTGAGGTAGAACTACTATGAATATTATCTTTGTTACCTTAGGAGATTTATTAGATTTGGGCGAGAATTCTATGTATCCGGATTTATTAAGGTGTTTTCGAGATCATGGACATAATGTACATGTTATATGCCCGCGGGAAAGACGTTACAAATTACAAACACAAAAGACGAAGGAACATGGGATTGAGGTACTTAGAGTTAAAACGGGTAATATTACGAAAACAAATATAATAGAAAAGGGTATTACTACTCTTTTAATTGGTAGGCAATATAAAGCCGCAATTAATAAATTTTTTAAGAGGATTAAGTTTGATCTGCTTCTCTATTCGACACCTCCAATCACGATAGCAAATACAATTCGTTATTTAAAAACACGGGACAATGCCTTTTCTTATCTAATGTTAAAGGATATTTTCCCGCAAAATGCGCTGGATATAGGGATTTTAAAAAAGAGTGGATGGAAGGGTATATTGGCACAATATTTTTTACATAAAGAAAAACAATTATACCTTATATCAGATTATGTAGGATGTATGTCACAAGCTAATGTGGTTTATTTACATCAGAATCATTCTTATTTAGAGTCCAAAAGGATTGAGGTATGTCCAAACACGATTACTCCATCAAATATAAGTGGGATAGATAAAATATTACTGAGGGAGAAATTTAAATTGCCACAAAATAAAATTATTTTTATTTGTAGTGGTAATTTTGGTAAACCACAGGATGTAGATTTTATTATTACAATTTTAAATAATAACAAAGCAAAAAGTGATAGACATTTTGTAATTTGTGGATCCGGTACGGATTTTTATAAGATAAGGGCTTATTTAAGTAATAGTGTTAATCTTACCGTGATGAATAGTGTTAAAAAAGAAGAGCTTAACGCATTGTTGGATTCTTGTGATATTGGATTACTTTTTTTGGATCATCGATTTACAATTCCAAATTTTCCATCAAGAATTCTTGATTATATGAATCATAATATGCCAATTCTTGCTGCTACTGATCAAAACACTGATATAGGAGCAACGTTAATTGGTGGAGGTTTCGGTTGGTGGTGTGAAAGTAGGGACGTAAACGAGTATCAGAGAATACTTGATGCGATATGTTCAAATCCCTTGGAAATTGAAGAGAAGAAGATGAACAGCAAAATTTATTTAATGAATCACTATGATACAAGAGTTGCATTTGAGAGAATTATCAACGCATACAGTGTGGGGAAAAATAGTCACTATAATAGATAATTAATAATAACGAAATAGGATTGGTGAAAATAATGAAGGTTGTGTTGTTGACCAATATATTATCTCCATATAGAAAAGTATTTTACGATAAATTATTTGCTTGTTTTAGAGAAAAAGGAGTAGAGTTCGTAGCGCTTGTCATGGCTGAAACTGAACCAAACAGGCCATGGCATTATAGTGAATATAAAGGTGATTATTGTGAACTTTTAAATTCAAAAACACGAATAGCCAAAAATATATATTTTCATTTTAATAACAATTTACAGAAACGATTACAAGAAATTAGACCGGATATTGTAATTGCCTCAGGGAGTTATATCTCGCCATCCGTATTAAAAGTAATTCGTTTAAAGAATAAGTTAAACTATAAGTTACTATTTTGGTCGGAATCTCATTTAAATGAATTACGTAGCTATGGATATCTTAAATTAAAAATTAGGGAATTGATACGTAATATGATTTATAAAAGGTTCGATGGCTTTTGGTATGCGGGGATAAAATCAAAGGAATTTATTGAAAAATATGCTGATAAAAATATCAAAGCCAAGAAGAAGAAAAAATATTATTTTATTCCTAATCTTGTTGATCACAATTTTTATTATGAGAGCAGTAAAGCCAATATTTTGGAAAAGGCCAAAATAAAAGCAGATTTAAATATACCCATACAATCTTATGTTTTTATATTGCCAGCAAGGTTGGAGGTAGAAAAGGGTATTCTTCCATTTTTTAAATTATTTAATGCTTGTTATTGTAAAAACAAGGCAACTATCATAATTCTAGGAGATGGTAAGTTAAGAAGTGATATAGAACAGTACGGTAATGAGAATCAGCTAGATATTAAGTTGATGGGGTATGTAAAACAAGAGGATATTCAACGTTTTTATTCGATAGCAGATTGCTTCTTACTACCATCCTTATCAGATCCCAATCCGTTGTCCTGTATCGAAGCATTATGGTCGGGCTTACCCTTGCTTTTAACAACACATGTAGGAAATTATCCTGAAACAATTAAAATAGGACAAAATGGATACGTAATTAATTACGATGATTCGAAAGAAGCAATCTCAATTATCGATAACTTGATAAGTTCTGATGAGGATTGGAAGGCAAGCGCTAAAAATATATCACTTGCAATTGCTGAAGAAATTTATGAGCCAGATAAAGCGGTTAGACAGTTGGTAAATAGTATGGTTACTGATTACGGGAATAAGTATCAATAGTAAGTATATGCTTGTCATATTGGTAACAAGTTTTAGTTTATACTCGTCATATTGGTACAAGGTTTTTTAGTATTTGTTTGTTACTTATAGGAATAAGCTTTAAGTAGATGCTGTTTCGAAATGGTATGATTATTAAAAATATGCTGGTTATGTGGAGGGATGGTTATTGAGAATTTTACAGATTAATTCTGTATGCGGCGTTGGTAGTACCGGAAGGATAACTACAGATTTATATAAAGTGTTAATAGAACAAGGACATGAAGGGTGTATCGCCTATGGAAGAGGAACATCACCCAAAGAAGTAAATTCCTTTAGAATGGGTTCCGATTTGGAGGTGTATTTACATGCCCTCTATACCCGAGTGACGGATCAGATGGCTTTTGCTTCAAGAAAAGCAACAAAGAAGCTTATTAAAAAAATAATGAAATACAAACCAGATATCATTCATCTACATAATATACATGGCTACTATATAAATATAGATTTACTATTTCATTATCTCAAGGAAAGTGAGATACCAGTAGTATGGAGTTTATATGATTGCTGGTCTTTTACCGGACATTGTTGCCATTTCGATTATATCGGGTGTGATAAGTGGAAATCTGTTTGTAATAAATGTGCACAGAAGAAAGAATATCCGGCTAGTTTTCTTATGGATCATTCAAAGAAAAATTATTTGAGAAAAAGAAAGATAATTACTAGCTGTAATCATATGGTGATTGTTCCGCCAACACAATGGTTGGCTGATTTGTTACCTGATAGTTATTTGAATAAATTTGAATCCACAATTATTCCAAGTGGGATTGATTTACAAGTGTTTAAACCTACGCATAACAATTTACGAACAATATATAAGTTAGAGCATCGATATATTGTTCTTGGTGTTTCCAATGGATTCGGTAAATTCAAGGGATCAACTTATTTTATACAATTAGCGAAGAAACTTCCTGACGATTATCAACTAATACTACTTGGCGTGAATGAGGAACAAAAGCGTTTCTTCCCGGAAGAGGTGTTGGCACTTCCCAGGACGAATAACACGATGGAACTAGCCCAGTTTTATACAGCAGCGGATGTGTTTGTAAATCCTACATTACAGGAGTCACAAGGATTAACCAATATTGAAGCTTTAGCCTGTGGTACGGGAGTAGTTACTTTTAATAGCGGGGGGTGTCCGGAAAGTATCGATGAGAATTGTGGTTACGTAGTTGAGAGGGATGATTTGGAAGGATTAATAGAAAGTGTTATAAAGGCATGTGTACACCCGTTTGATCGTAATGCATGTGTTCATCGAGCTCAATTATATGATAAAACAAAACTTTGCAATGAATATATTAAATTATACAACAATTTATTAGCTCATAGTTAGTATTAACAATCCTATGTAAGGTAAATATTAAATATATTTACTTTTATCGGGTTAGGATAAGTTTTAATTAAATTTACTGACTTAGAATTAAAGTTAGAAAGGAAATTAAGTTAGAAAGGAATTAAACAGTGAAAATCTTATTTATGGGACTTTTATATCAAAAAGAGCAGGAAGAAATTCTCTTATCAAATAGCAAATATGGCTTACAAGCAGCTGGTAATACATATCAATGGAATTTAATTGAGGGATTGGAAGAAACTCTTGAAGATCCGGTATATATTCTGAATTCTATTCCGGTTGGCACCTATCCTAACTATTATAAACAGCTTTTCATTACCTCTGAATCTTGGGCACATAAGGAGGGAGCAAAGGATGAAGAGCTTGGATTTGTGAATGTTCCAATTTTGAAACAGCTAATCAGATATTTTTCTTTTTGTAGAAAAGTCAAGCATTGGTGTAAGAAAAATCCAAAAGAGGATTTGGTTATTATTGCTTATAGTATGTATCTACCATATTTAAAAGTTTTATCCGTTATGAAAAGAAGATACCAATATTTGCATACTTGTATTATTATACCGGATTTGCCAAATGCGTTTGGCTTCGAACAAAAGTCCAATAGTATAAAAAAGTATTTTCGAAAAATGATAGAAAGGTTTCAATATAAATATACGAAGCAAGCAGATGCTTATGTTTTGTTGACAAAGGAGATGGAAAAGCCTTTGGAAATAAAAGATAAGCTTTTTACTGTTGTAGAAGGGATATGTAATCCGTTCCAGCTTCTTCACGAGTACCAAGAGATTAATCATTCACATATAATACTTTATACTGGTGCGTTAAATCAGCGTTTTGGATTAGATACATTAGTTAACGCTTTTCAAGGAATTTTAGATGAAAATCTTCAATTATGGATATGCGGAGTGGGAGATTATCAGTCAGAAATTGAAAAGGCGGCATTAAGAGACAATCGTATTAAGTATTTCGGTTATGTGACAGCTTCAACAATTCAAAAGATGCTGCTGAAGGCTACAATTTTAATTAATCCTAGACCAAATGAAGAAGAATACACCAAATACTCCTTTCCATCTAAAACGATAGAGTATATGGCAAGCGGAAGACCGGTGTTAATGTATAAGCTCGATGGTATACCTGACGATTATGATGAATATCTGTATTATATCAAAGAGAATTCAATTGAAAGTATGAAGGAATCAATAATTTCAATCACCGGATTGAGTAAAGAAGAGCTTTCAATCAAGGGAAAGGGTGCCCGTAATTTTGTATTAGAATATAAAAATGGAAAAGTACAAGGTCAAAAAATTCTGGATATGTTGTATAAGACAATATCTATAGGTAAAGGGATAATAGTCTCAGATAGTCATATCAAATCTATTGATAATGAGACAAAAGTCACAGGTAATAATATACCAGTTATCGATAAAAAAATTCTCGATCAGGAGTTGAAGAAGCATAATAAAAAAATGTGTATATTACAAATTAATATTACCTGTGGGTATGGGAGCACTGGTAAAAAAGTGGAAGAAATTCATAACTTTTTGAGTGATAAAGGGATTGATAGTTTTATTGCATATTCAGCTTTTGATAGTCGTATAAAGGAATCGTTTAAGATTGAGAATCACTTTGAGAATTTCGTAAGAAGAGGTTTAAATCGTTATATTGGAAGGAAATATGTTCATTCATCCTTAGGAACTCTTAGATTAATTAAAAAAATCAAGCAATTATGTCCTGATGTGATTCATCTTCACAATATTCAACAAAATAGTTTGGATTTTCCAAGGTTATTAAAATTCCTTCATCGCTATGGAGCACCGGTTGTGTATACGTTACATGACTGTTGGGCCTTTACTGGTGGATGTTATCATTTTACAGAACTAGATTGTGATGGTTATAAATCAGGATGCCAGGAGTGTAATTGTAAACTTCCAAAAGATCAAAGGGATCTATGTAATAAAACAACAAGTGTGATAAATGAAGAGAAAAAAAACATGTTATTTCTACTGAACCATGTGAGAATTATATGCGTATCAAAATGGCTGAAGTCGTGTGCTGAACAGTCCTTTATGAAAGATTTGCCCTTACAGGTCATTTATAATGGAATTGATATAAACATTTTTAAACCGGTTGAAAGTAGAAAAAGAGAAGAAATTGGGATAGCTAAGGATGAATTTATCATCCTTGGTGTTGCAAATCACTGGAATAATAAAAAAGGATTGGATATTTTTATTAGCCTATCTAAGATATTAAAGCACCCTTATCGAATTGTTTTGGTTGGATTACCGAAAGATAGCTTGAGGGAAGAGATCATATCAGTTGACAGAACAGATTGTATACAAGAACTAGTTCAATGGTACAGTTGTGCAGATGTGTTTTTAAATGCTTCCAAAGAAGAGACCTTTGGTCTTGCCGTTGCGGAAGCAATGGCCTGTGGCACACCTGTCATTGCATATTCCTCAACAGCCTGTGGGGAAGTAGTGGATGAGGAAAGTGGGATACTATTAAAAACAAATAGTATGGATGATTTATTACTTGCTATAGATCATATAAGGCAGAAGGGGAAAGCAGAATACAGTGAACAATGTATTCAAAATGTAAAATCAAGATTTTTATTGGAAGATATGTTATTGAATTATTTAAAAGTTTACGAACAGATGGTTGAAGATATAAAAATCAACATATGATAAAAAATTAATTAATAATAGAATATCAAAAAAAAAATTAGCATGATAACAGATATAAACCTACAATAAAAGCAATTAAGTAATTAAATGGTATTCAATTTGCATTACTTTTCGAAAGGTAGGCATTTTAATGATATATTCGATTGATCGTGATAGAACGTTGAAAATTTCTGTTTTATATTTTTGTTTTTATATTACTGTAATATCTAATCTGGTAATATTTATCGCTCAGCCTTTACAAATTACCGTGCTGGAAATTTTGGCAAGCCGTTGCTATATGGTAACCAATCTTGTTGCTTTTTTATTGGCAATCAATCACAGTTTACGGAATTATATACCCTATATAACGAAACAAATTATAACAATCATATTTATAATTTGTTTCTCTTGGATCTCATATTTATCATCTAGTCAAGGTGGAATTTATAATTATATTATTCGATTATGGTGTTTTTTGGCTCTACCTTTTTATTTTCTTTACATTAATTATTTGAAAGTAGATAGAAGGTTATTAAATTTTATATTTTTAATCAATTTTTTAAGCTCATTAGTATATATTTTATTATCCTTCAGTAAGTACAGTTATGTTGGTTATGAACAATATATTGGTACTTCAAATGCTTGGTTGACGTTAGGATATGACAATCCAAATCAAACTGCAATGTATTTAGTTATTAATTTCATCATTCTTATCTGTGCATTTTATTACTATAATAAAAAACTAATAAGAATAATATTAATGATGGATATACTTTATATACTTGTGCTTTTAATTAAAACCAGCTCAAGAACCTGCATTTTGATAGCCGGCATTATAATTATTGTTATTTTGTTAAAACGTAATTACAGGATGAGCAAATATACAATCATCAGTATTTTATTACTACCTGCAATTTTTATTATTGTATATCCAATTTTGTATAAATATAATTTACTTTATTTTTTCTCTTTTGGAGGGAAAAGCGACTATGTTTCTCGAAGTGATTTGTATCAGGCTGTCCTTATAGGGGTAAAAAATCAGTTTTTATTTGGGAATTTTGGGCATTTTCAATTACAAAATCTACACAATGGAATCTTGAGTATATATGCTTCGTTAGGAATTGTGGGTGTAATATTTTTTTACATCTATTATATTAGAGCATATTTAAACCTTATCGTAAATGGACTTAAAAGTAAAACTGCTTTTATTGCAATGATAGGATTATTGGGTGTGTTCCTTCATTCATGTACTGAGGGTCCCTTTTTGGTGGGAGGTTCCATGTTCGCTGGAAGTATAAGTATACTGATATATTTAGTAAAATTGGATGAGAAGGGAGTGGAATAACAATTATAATTGCTTTCTTTTCGAATTATCTAACGCATCATCAAATCCCCTTTAGCAATGAAATGTATCGTATTCTTCAAAAAGATTACACTTTCATTTCTACAGGTGATATTAACGTATGGAAAAAGGAACAGGGATGGGAATTCGATGCCATTTTTACATATGAATTAAAAGCTAACTATGATAGAGAGGCATATCACACGGCACTTCGTTTGGCAAAAGAAAGTGATGTTATGATTTTTGGTTCAGCTCCAGAGGAGTTTGTAAAGGAGCGAATGTTGGGTAGGCAAGAGGGCATCACACTTCGTTATAGTGAACGGGTTTTTAAAAGAGGAAGATGGCGCTTCCTATCACCAAGAGGATGGATGATACGTAGGAATACTTATTATAGATATCGCAAACATCAATTATATATGCTGTGTGCAAGTGCTTATACCGCAGGAGATTTGTTGTTACAAGGTTCTTATCTAGGTAAATGTTATAAATGGGGTTATTTTCCTGAGATGTTAACTTATAATCTAGAGGAATTGTTGCTTAATAAAGCTAAGAGACAAATAGAGATATTATGGTGTGGTAGATTAATCGATTGGAAGCATCCCGAAGTAGCAATTAAACTAGCAATCCTTTTAAAGCAAGCAGGGTATGATTTCATACTAAATTTAATTGGTAGTGGTGAAAAGGAAGATATGGTTCACACCATGATAGTAGAATATAAACTTGAGAATTATGTAAAGCTATTGGGAGCATTCCCACCTGAACAAGTGAGAAAACAGATGGAAAAGAGCAATCTCTTTCTTTCTACCAGCGATTTTCAGGAGGGGTGGGGAGCTGTTATTAATGAGGCAATGAACAGTGCTTGTACTGTTGTAGCTAGTCATGCTGTAGGTGCAGTACCTTATTTAATTCAAGATGGGAGTAATGGTTATGTCTATAAGAATGGAGATATACATAGTCTTTATAGGAAGGTAACAATCTTGATCGAGGATAGGAAATTATGTGAAGAGATGGGGAGGAAGGCATATCATACGATTGTAAACGAATGGAATGCGCAAATTGCAGTTAAAAGATTATTTTTATTAATAGAGGATTTGAACACAAAGGGTAGCAGCGATAGATATCTTAGCGGACCGTGCAGTAAAGCTAAATTTATTAGTAATCATTGGTTCAAAGAGGATCGTTCTAGGAGTTAAGAATATTATTATCGAGAAGGGATTAATGAACTCTTAATTTGTGGGTTAGTGGTGTTTATTAATGGATGAAGTATATGATCATAAGGATAATTGCTATGGCTGTAACGCTTGTTTAAATATATGCCCGACAAAAGCAATTACTACACACACTGATGAAGAAGGATTCCTGTATCCGGTCATTAACAAAGATAAATGCATTCAATGCGGAAGATGTACGGGTACGTGTCCAATCATTTTGGATAAGAATGAACAAAGTGAACATATTCAAAAGGATAATAGTAAACAAAATAAATCTATTCAAAAGGTTTATGCGGTGAAACATAAAGAGGAAGCAACGAGACTTTTAAGTACATCTGGCGGCATGTTTACCGCAATCTCAGATTATATATTAGAGCTTGGTGGTATTGTATATGGTGCAGCTTTTGATGAGAATCTAAGAGTTTGTCACCACCGTGCAATTTCGAAAGAACAAAGAGATGAATTAAGAGGATCAAAATATGTACAGAGTGATATTGGAAATTCCTTTGTAAGCCTTCAAAAGGATTTGTTGGCGGGGAGCTATGTTCTTTTTACAGGGACACCTTGCCAAATAGCAGGGCTTAAAAAATATTTAAAAAATGACAACGTCACGAAATTAATATTATGTGATATTGTGTGCCATGGCGTTCCAAGTGACTTGATGTGGAAAGAGTATAAGCAGCTAGTACAAAGAAAAAAAGAAGCGATTAAAATTCATTATTTTCGAACAAAGGTTAATGGATGGCATAGCATGACCTCTAGAAATGTGTTATGCAGTGGTAAAGTAGACGATACAAGTATATTGTCCCAGTTGCATATGACGTTATTTTTGAGTGATTTAATATTACGCCCATGCTGTTATCACTGTAAATTTGCAACTTTTCACCGCATATCAGATATTACAATCGCTGATTTTTGGGGCGTAGATAGATCTCTTCCCGATTTTGATGATAACAAAGGTGTTTCTTTGGTATTAACAAATACGCAAAAGGGGGAGGAGCTGTTTACTGCTGTAAAAGAGAAATTAGTAATTAGGGCAAGTGATGCAGGGAATTGTCTACAGCGGAATTTACAAGAGGCAACGATTCTTCCATTACAAAGGAAGGCATTCTGGAAAGATTACCAGGAATATGGGTACGAATTTATAGCGAAGAAATATGCAAATTATAATTTAAATGACCGTATGAAATCAGTTGTATTCAATCAATTAAAGAGAATAAAGAAGGCAATAAAATAATATGTTTCCAAACTTCAAACGGTTGTTTATTAAACTATATTTTGCATGAAAAGATGAATTAATACGAATTCTGAGTGGTTAAGGAGGGATGAATTGAAAACGGCGACAATCACCTACCATAAGGTTTATAATTATGGAGCTCTATTGCAGGCATATGCCTTGCAACAAGCTCAACTTAAGTTGTCCATTGATAACGTAATCATAGATTATAGTTCGGAGAAAAATAAAGTATATAAAAAAATCAAAGGAAAGTCCTTAAAGATTTTACTTGTAAATACGTTACGGTTGTTGGAGACTTTGGCGAACCTACCAGCAATAAGGAGAAGGTGTCAAAAATTTCAGAATTTTTCAAATCAAAATCTTTTTCTGACACCAAGATATTATACGTTCAAGGAGTTGCAGAAAAATCCTCCTAACGCAGATTGGTATATCGCAGGGAGTAATCAGCTTTGGAATGTTTCAACATTACTTCGAAAGGAGTTCTTCCTGGATTTTGGTGGTGATGAGGTGAAACGTGCATCTTACGCGGTTAGTATGGGTTCTTACGAAGTTTCCAACAATTATCAAGAACAGTTTCGTGAATTGGTGAATCGGTTTGATGCAATTTCAGTACGGGAGATAGAGGCAAAAGAATATATCGAGAAGCTTATAGATAAAGAGGTTGATGTAAAATTGAATTTTGATCCGGTATTTTTGCTCTCGAAAGAAGAATGGAGTAAATTTGCAATTGGGAAAAGGATTCGTAACAAATATATTCTATGTTATCCGTTGTCGGGTCATCCACTTATACAAAGTGCTATAAATCGATTGAAACAACTAACAGGATACCCAATTGTAATCATTTCAACGGAATTATTTACTCATATCAAGGGAGATGTAACTATTAGGGATGCTACACCACAGGAATTTGTAGCTTTGGTAAAAAATGCGGAATATGTATTAACTTCATCATTTCACGGAACCGTATTTGCTTGCATTTTTAATACTAAATTTTATTCATTTGTGGGAGGCACTGCACCAACACGTATTACAGGAGTTTTAAAATGTTTGAAATTGGAACATCGAATTGCGGATAGTATTGAAGAAGTTAATACAAATGAAATTGATTTCACAGAAGCTAATCATATTATAAAAAAAGAAAAAGAGAGCTCTCAGGATTATCTTCGTTCCCTGTTAGTGACACCGAAACCAAATATTCCTAATTAAATACGGAGTGCAATATATGAATATTTTATTTGTATCTGATTATTATCCTAATCCCAAACAACCGCAATTTTGCATCTTTATACAGCAACAAGCAGAAGCTTTAATTCGTTTGGGACATAAAGTAGAGGTTATTGTTCCAATCTCAACCTATAGTTTAAAAGAAAAAATTAATGAAATATTGTTAGCAGGAATATCGGTTTTTTATTCGGAGTATTTTACTTTATATAAAAAAATATATAGTAATATTGCTTTAAAAAGAAATATTAAAGTGTATGAAAAATTTTTTCGATTTGAACAATATGATATCATTTCAATCCATATGTTTGATGAATTTACTTTAAGAATTTTTACAGAAATCGCTAAAAATCATAATAATAAGCTTGTGATACATTATCATGGTTTATCAATATTATATGATTATCCAATACCTTTATTGGCAAGGGTATTGCAGCATCGTGGTGATCGAGTGCTGAAAAATCTTATTGCAAAAGCGGATGCTATTGTTGGAGTAAGTAACAAAGTATGTGACCGTGCGAAAGCAGTACTTATAAATAAAAATTTTTTTACAGTTTATAACGGTGTGAATACAGAGTTGTTTCAACCATTAATTATTAAAAACAATCAAAAATATACCATTATTTGCGTTGCAAGTCTAAAAAGAATTAAGGGTAACCAATATTTAATTAACGCTGTTAAGATGTTAGCTGAAAAATATGGTGATAACAAAATTAAATTATTTCTTATCGGTCATGGCCCTGACAAAGAGAATTTGATAGAGCAGATTAAAAACCTCAACATGGAAAATATAGTTCAAATGATAGGATATATTAGGTATGAAGAGGTAGCTCATATTATGGCGCAAGGTGATGTGTTTGCGATGCCGTCTTTTTATGAGGCACTGGGCTGCGTATATCTGGAAGCAATGGCTTGTAGGTTACCCGTAATTGCATGCAAATATCAGGGAATTGATGAAATAATAACGGATGGTCAGAATGGATTACTTGTAGAGCCTCATAACACAATTCAGATTTTTGAAAAACTTGATTATCTATATCAACATAAAGATATAAGTGAGGTTATTGCATTAAATGGTTATCTAACTGCTTTAAACAGATATACTTGGTTGGATTCAGCAAAAAGTCTTATAGAGGTATACCAAAATATAGTGTGAAAATGAAACATAACTAAAAAGCTTAATTCACATTTCAAAGGGCAGGCTCTTGCAGGTTATTATGTTTAGGAAGAGGGGGGGTTGAATGAAGCTACTGTTTATCACGTATGATTTCTACCCGAACTTTAGCGCAAATTCATTCATCATCAACAATCTTTCTCAAGTTTTAATTGAAATTGGACATGAAGTGGATGTTTTACCCTTAAAACCTTATTCGAATGATCTGAATGAAGAAATTTGGAATGATATATGTATTCATAGAATTACAAACACATTTGACAAAAAACAGGTGAAGGAATATTTACATAAGTATCAGTTTGCCGCAGCATTTCAATTGCTTTTTACGATATTTAAGGATCGATTTCATCACAAGGAGTATTTGAAAAGACATTGGAGTTATTATCCTCTAAAGCGATTTAAAGATATACTGCAACAACGAAGTTTTGACGTTGTTATCAATGTTTGTTATCCGTTTGAATCGTGTCTGCCTATTATGCAATACATAGAGAAGTATCAAAAGAATTTTAAATGGATTATATATATGCAAGATCCTTTTGCATCAAATTATTACTATTTAGATAAATATCAAAAAGAAGATTTAAATGACTTTCAGACAAAGGGTTTTCAAATGGCGGATAAGATTATCGTTACTTCAGCAATTATGCAAGAGATAAAAACAGAAAATTCAAAAGTTCCGCTTAATAAGTTTAAAGTTCTTAATTTCCCAATAATTAAAAAAATTCGAAGAACGTTGTCTTATGATGACATCGTTTTTCACAGACATTATGTTAATTGTGTATATGTGGGCAAATTTAATAAAGATACTAGAAATCCCAAGGTTCTATTTCACATGTTTGAAATGTTAAAGAGGGAACATATTAGGCTTCATATTATTGGTGAGGAGAAGGAAAAATGGATTCCGTATCTGACAGAGGAAGATAGTAATATCTTTTTTTATGGGATGAAATCAAAGGAAGTGTCAACGAATGCTGAATTGAATGCAAACATATTAATCAATATTGGCAATAGTGTATCCAACCAATTACCAAGTAAGATATTAGAATATATTAGCACGGGTAAGCCTATTGTCAATCTGTATAAGGTGGAAGATTGTCCAACCCTAGAATATACATTAAGATACCCATACTGCTTTAATATATTTGAACCTTCAGTTGATCAAAGAACATTAAAAAAACTACAATATTTTTGTATAAAGTATCGCAATGTAAATGTAAATTATCGATACATAAGAAAGAGATATTTTGATAGCACAGTAGATTATGTCTCTTATGAATTCATGAATCTATGCATGGAGATGGTGAATAATAATCAACAAATAATATAAATTGCATATCTTATAATAACTGCAGGGTTGCATTAGAACAGCATAATATCATAGTTATAAGTAATTATGGTAATTAATAAAACTGTATCAATATGCGGAATTTGGAATTGTAATATGAAATTTGTTGAAAAGTTACTTAGTAAATTCTTACCTTATAAAGTTTGGAAAAAACATTATTATAATAAAAAATACAAGGAAATAGAAAACAGTGGTTTGGGTAAAATCCTTCAAAAAAATATTTACTTTAGAGATATTCATAAAGGGGGAAGATGCTTTATTCTTGGCAATGGACCCTCACTTTCAAAGGTCGATGTTGCTTTACTGAAGGATGAGATTACATTTACAGTGAATGATTTATATTACAAAGAAGATTTTAGTAAAATTAATACCACATATCACGTATTCGCTGATCCCTATTACTTTACAGAACTGGAAGGAATACTGGAGAAACTGATGGAAAAATCCAATCCCTTAGGTGTTTTTATAGAGGGTAGCGGCTATAAAGAAATTTTACAAAACCAATTGCAGCAAAAATATCCTATCTATGTCTATTCGAATGGAATTGAAATAGAGGATATAAAGTTAGTGCCTATAGATTTATGCAAACTTCTTCCCTATTACTGTACTGTTGTTCAAAGTGCTATATCAATTGCAAGTTATATGGGGTTTACTGAAATTTATCTATTGGGTTGTGATTGTACTGGGATATTGAACTTTATTGATCGGATTCAAAGACAAGAGATAAAAAATTATGCTTATCGATTACCGGAGATGGAACTTTTAAAACAAAAAAGTAATTCCATATCCTGCGAACATATGTTTTTTGAATGGCACCATATTTTTAAAAGTTATAGATTGCTTAATTCATTTATGAAAGAAAAAAATATAACAATAATTAATTTGACCGAAAACAGTATTTTAGATGCGATTGAGAAAGGAAATCTGAGCGATGTTATCCAATCAAGTTAATGAGATAAATACGGAAGATTGGACAATGGTAATCAAACCTAAAACCGGTTGGTTTGATATTAATATTCGTGAATTATGGAAATACAGAGATTTAATAAAATTATTTGTTAATCGCAATTATGCCTCGATGTATAAACAAACAATATTAGGCCCCTTATGGTTTATCCTTAGTCCACTTATTACAGTGTTAATATTTACTGTAGTCTTTGGGAATATTGCTAAAATTCCGACGGACAATGTTCCACAATTTTTGTTTTATATGGCAGGGAATACACTTTGGTCTTATTTTGCCTATTGTCTAAATACAACTGCCACAACCTTTACAAGTAATGCGGTATTATTTGGAAAGGTTTATTTCCCACGACTTACAATGCCGATTTCTACTGTAATCTTTGGTTTGATCAGTTTCTTAATACAGTTCGTTATGTTTATTTGTTTTGTGTTCTTTTATGCTTTATCTGGCTCTGCCGTAAAACCCAACGTATTTATACTGATTACTCCTTTATTAATTATCCTTGTAGGATTATTAGGTTTGGGCTTTGGTATTATTATATCTTCATTAACAACAAAATATCGTGATTTATCCATTCTTGTTACCTTTGGAATTCAGTTGTGGATGTATGCAACTCCAATTGTATATCCGCTTACCGGCTTATCTGAAAAATATAAATTTATTATTTTGCTAAACCCTATGTCGTCTATCATTGAAATCTTTCGCTATGCATACTTAGGATCTGGTAGTTTGCCAATTCATTCTTTGATTTATAGCTCAGTAGTAACAGTTGTAGTTCTTTTATTGGGAATCGCCATCTTCTGTAAAGTGGAGAAGACCTTCATGGACACCGTTTAGGGAGGAGAGACTTATGAGTAATACTGTAATTAAAATAGAAGATTTATGTAAAACATACCGTTTGGGATCGATTAATGGGAAGACATTATCTCAGGATTTAAACAGTTTAATTGCAAGAATCCTGAAGAAAGAAGATCCAAATCAAAAAATTGGAGCGGTCAATTTTGATAGAAATGAAAAACTTTATGCTTTGGATCAAATAAACTTAGAGGTGAAGGAAGGGGATACCTTAGGTATCATCGGTTCAAACGGTGCCGGAAAATCGACCTTATTAAAAATTCTATCTAGAGTGACTGCGCCTACAAGCGGTAATATCTATGTGAAGGGTCGGATTGCAAGTCTGCTTGAAGTAGGTACAGGTTTTCATCCTGAATTGACCGGTCGTGAGAATACTTATCTAAATGGCGCAATTCTTGGAATGTCAAGAAAGGAAATTGATGACAAATTACATGATATTATTGAATTCGCTGAAATTGAACGATTTATAGATACTCCAGTTAAGAGATATTCTTCTGGTATGTATGTTAGATTGGCCTTTGCTGTGGCTGCACATCTGGAACCAGAAATATTGGTGGTAGATGAAGTGTTAGCAGTCGGCGATTATCAATTTCAGCAAAAATGTTTAGGAAAGATGGGTGATATCAGCCAAGGTGGTAGAACGGTGCTCTTTGTTAGCCATCAACTTTCAATGATCAAAGCGCTTTGCAATAAATGTGTCTTACTTGATCATGGTAAGGTGGTTAAATATGGAGAGACGGTGGAGGTAATTGAGGAATACATCAGTCAAAGACAATCACCCAATTTAATCTCACAGGCCGTATTTGATAAGGATGACCAAAAAGAAAATGCACAGGTGTATCGAGTAAGTATTAAAAACTATCAAGGAGACAACTGTAGTATCTATGAAATCTTTGAACCGATAACACTTGAAGTAGAATATGAAATTAAGAAATCACTGGTTGGTGTTGCGCTAGGCTTTTCTATTTATAAAAATCAAGGAGCTGTGTGCCATAGCTTTGATACGGATGTAAATCGAGAGTTACTGAATAAAAGGGAGGCGGGGAGATATATCGCAACAGTTGCGATACCACCGATCTTGAAAGCAGGTAATTATGTTATGGATTTTACAATTTGTCGTCCGGGTCTTGATGGAATTGACTTTAAAAAAGGAATTATAACCTTTACCGTGGAGGAAAAGACGATTGATACCAGTATGTGCTCGTATTCTACTAGAAGAGACGGAGAATTTGCCGCGAAGCAGCAATGGCAGTATAACAAAATAGATTAGGAGATTTCTAAAAATGGAGTTATGCCTAGGGACGGTACAGTTTGGTACGGATTATGGAATCCAAGGAGGAAGTAAGCCGACCAAAGATGTTGTATTTGAAATACTTGATTATGCTTTTGAAAATGGAATAACAACCTTAGATACTGCGAGTGTTTACGGCGACGCAGAGTCAATTATCGGCATTTATAACACAAATACTTCTAAGCACTTTGATATCATCTCTAAGCTCCCCTATGAAATCTTCAAGCAACTTCAGGTATCTGCTTATGCGAATGCTGCTAAGCATGCAGTGAGTGATAGTTTGACAAAATTAAAGGTAAGCAAGTTAAGCGGGTTGCTTTTTCATGAAGCGTCTTATCTATATGATCAATATGCGGTTGATACCTTGCGAGCTCTTAAAGAATTAGGTTACACAGATCGAATTGGGGTATCGGTTTATGAACCAAAGGATGCAGAATATGCATTGTCCTTAAACATGGATATTGTTCAGATTCCAAATAATTTATTTGATCGACGTTTTGATATGTTTTTAAAGAAGGTTGATTCGAAGATAAGTATCTTTGCAAGAAGTGTATATTTGCAAGGGCTTTTGTTGATGGATTTAGAAGAGATATCAAAGAAACTTCCGGGAGCATTGCAGATTATCAGTAGCTTTGAAAAAATCTGTGAGGAAAACAATTATTCAAGACGTGAAATTGCTCTCTCCTATATTAAAAATAAAAAGGGGATTCATTCATTGATATTCGGGGTGGATAATATGAACCAATTAAAGGAGAATATTGCTGCTTACCAAAGGCAGGTGCCACTTGAAATTGTAAATAAAATATTTATACAATTTGAAAATGTAAGTGAAGATATTGTGTCACCGTTACAGTGGTGGAAGCTTCGATAGATATTACGTCGCTAAGCGACGAAAGGGAGGAAGTACATGACCAATCATGTCGTTGCAATTGTTCAGGCAAGAATGGCTTCCACAAGATTGCCTAGCAAAGTATTAATGCCAATGATAGATAAACCAATATTAGAACAAATTATAAACCGAATCTGTCAAGTAGATAAAATCAATGAAATTGTTGTTGCAACAACAGAAAACAAGTTAGATGATTTGATTGAAGGATTTTGCAGGGACAAGGGGATAGCATGCTTTCGTGGGAGTGAGGAGAATGTACTAGAGCGGTTTTATCTTTGTGCAAAGCAATACGGAGCGCAAGTAATTGTTCGTATCACTGCGGATGATCCATTGAAAGATCCGGGTGTTATTACAAAAGCGATTGAATTATATCAAGGTGGCGATTATGACTATGTAAGCAATACGATTGAACCAACCTATCCCGAAGGAATAGATGTTGAAGTATTCTCGTTTTCTGCATTAGAGAAGTCCTATCATGAAGCAAGTGTTCCGTCAGAAATAGAACATGTAACACCATATATTTATAAACACCCATCGCAATTTAAATTGTATAATTTTAAAAATAAGGTTAATTTATCAGCTATGTGTTGGACGGTAGATAAACCAGAGGACTATTTCTTTGTGAAAAAGATTTATGAAAGACTTTATAGAAAGCCGAATGAAATATTCTCCATGGAGGAAGTGTGTGAATTGCTACAGAGGGAGCCTGATATCCTTGACCTCAATCGTGGGCATGTGCGGAATGAAGGATATCAAAAATCGTTGCTAATGGACAATAACAAAGAAGTTCATAAAAGAATTTACGGAAATGAACTTAATTATATAAAAGAGGTATTGGATTCTGAGTTTCGATCTTCAAAAGGCGCCCATATGATGCAAAAACTTGAGAAAACCTTTGCTGAGAAAATAGGAAGGAGATATGCAATCGCATTGGTTAATGGAACCTGTACCTTGCATGCAATTTTAGAAGGGGCAGGAGTCGGCATAGGTGATGAAGTAATTGTTCCTCCTCTTACAATGTCAAGTACCACCTTTGCTGTATTGCAAGCAAATGCGACTCCCGTTTTTGCGGATGTAGACCCGGATACCTTTCTTATATCACCAACATCTATCCTTGCCAATATAACGCCGAATACAAAGGCAATTATAACGGTTGCATTATATGGATTGTCACCAGATATGGATGCAATTATGGAAATTGCTAACGCTCATAATATCTTGGTAATAGAAGATAATGCAGAGTGTATGCTTGGATCCTACAAAGGTAGAATGGTAGGAACACTTGGGCACGCTGCAAGCTATAGCTTCCAAAGCTCTAAACACATAACAAGCGGAGAAGGCGGTATTGTAGTGACTGATTCGTTAGAATTAGCAGAAGGGGTAAGAAGGGTAAGCTCTTTGGGTTATGCCGGAGTCGGAGCCTCAAAGGCAAAGATAACAAAACAGACGATTCAGGATCCAAACTACTCCAGACACCTTTCCATGGGTTGGAATTATCGAATGCCTGAACTGTGTGCTGCAGTGGCACTGGGACAATTAGAGAATGTAGAAGCATTGGTAAATCGAAGGATTGAGGTGGCGAAACTGTATTCTGAGGCCGTTGCAAATGTAAGTTGGTTAAAACCTCAATATATAGGTCAAGAGTATAAATGTACCTTCTGGACCTATGTTGTAAAGCTTGAACATCCTCGAGTGACCTGGAAGGAATTTCGAGATCAGTTCCTCGACTTTGGTGGAGATGGAATCTATGCGGCATGGAAATTAACCTATTTGGAACCGATGATGTTGGAGCTCAACTTATTAAAGCGGGATCAATTTATTAAAGAGGAAATTAAACAAAATTACCGTGAGGGTTTGTGTCCGATCGCGGAGGAGATACAAGGAAGGTTATTGCAATTTAAAACAAATTATTGGAACCTGGAAGATGCGGTCAAACAAGTAGAGGTATTAAAAAAGACAATTAAATACTTCGAAGAATGGAGTGCAAAAGCATGAAATCTATTTTTATTACTGGAATAGCCGGAATGTTAGGATCGAACCTTGCTTTTTTATTAAGAGATAAGTATCATGTCGCCGGAGTAGATTTACATGAAATTGCGATACAAAATGTATATGGTAACGTATTCTCTGCCTTAGATATGGAACTTATAAAAGAGAATTTTATTAAGAATAAAACGAACATCCTGATTCACTGTGCTGCACTCGTTAATGTTGATGAATGTGAAACAAAACCCGAATACGCAGAACTTATTAATCTTACTTTAACCAAGAATTTGGTTCGGATTTGCAAGGAATTAGGAATTAAGATGATTTTTATCTCTACGGATGCTGTATTTGATGGAGAAAGTGAATTGCTTAATAAAGAAAGTGACACACCAAAGCCCATTAGTGTGTATGGGAAAACAAAGTTGCATGCCGAAGAGGTTGTCTTAAGTGTTAATAATAATCTCGTGGTAAGAACTAATATTTATGGCTTTAATTACCGTGAAAAAAGTAGCTTTGGTGAATGGATTTTGAACTCCTTGATCAGCAATATCGAATTGAATATGTTCTATGATATCTATTTTTCACCCATATTAGTGAATGAACTATCCGATATTCTAGAGCAATGTATCGAAAGTAATATGGCGGGATTATATCACATATGCAGTACCGGTTCGATATCAAAGTATGATATTGCCGTCGCAATTATGGAAGAGTTTGGGTTAGAGGGTTCCATTAATAAAGTATCGATGAAGAATTATAACTTTAAAGCGCCCAGAACAAAAAATATGGGCTTAAGTAATGAAAAGATAAGTGAAGCATTCGGGATTCACATAAGGACACCCAGAGAAAGTGTTACGGAATTTAAACGATTATATGACAATAAATATTATGAACGATTAAAGGGAAAGGAACTATGAATTAATTACCTTCATCTAGCTATATCATTATAAGAAAGCATAATATTATTGAAAGCTGGAAGTGGTTTGTGACAGCTGGAAGTAGTATACGAAAGCTGGAATTGGTTTATGAAAGCTAGGAGTAATTTATGAAAGCTTGAAGTAGTTTGTGACAGCTGAAAGTAGATTATGAAAGCTTGAAGTAGTTTGTGACAGCTTGAAGTGGTTTATGAAAGCTGAAAGTAATTTATGAAAGCTGAAAGTGGTTTTTGCGGAAAGGGAGGTACTATGATTACAATTGGAAGCAGAAGAATTGCAGATGAGGATCCTCCATATTTTATTGCAGATATTGCAGCGAATCATGACGGAGATATTAACAGAGCATTTAAGCTAATAGAACTTGCAAAGGAAAGTGGTGCTGATGCTGCAAAGTTTCAAAATTTTGAAGCTTCTAAGATTGTAAGCAAAGTTGGATTCACTTCTCTTGGGACGATGCTTTCGCATCAGAAAAACTGGAATAAATCTGTATATGAGATCTATGATGAATGCAGCATTAAGAAGGAGTGGACAAAGCGATTAAAGGATAAATGTGATGAATTAGAAATTGAATATATGACATCTCCATATGACTTTGAAGCAGTTGATGCTTCTGACCCTTATGTGAAGGCTTTTAAGATAGGTTCGGGAGACATAACCTGGCTAGAGATTGTTGAATATATAGCAGGGAAAAATAAACCGGTGATACTTGCTACCGGGGCATCCTCATTACAAGAGGTAGATAGAGCAGTGAAAGTAATTCAAAAGGTGAATAAGAACCTTGTGTTAATGCAGTGTAACACCAATTACACTGCCAATCATGAGAATTACAAATACATTAATTTAAAAGTGCTAAAAATATACTCAATTCTTTATCCTGATTTGATATTAGGGTTATCGGATCATACGTTTGGGCATGCGGCAGTACTTGGTGCGATTGCTTTAGGAGGTCGCGTAATCGAAAAACATTTTACGGACGACAATTGTAGAATTGGTCCGGATCATCGATTTTCTCTAAATCCGGTTACCTGGAGAGAGATGGTAGATCAATCCATGAATTTGTGGTCTGCCCTTGGAGATGGAATCAAGAAAATCGAAGAGAATGAGTATGAAGCTGCAATAATTCAAAGGAGGTCACTTTATTATAAGAAAAACCTTACCATAGGCTCCGTTATAGATAGAGATAATTTATATCCTTTAAGGCCAATTCAAAGGGATGGAATTCCTCCCTATGAAATCAATCAATTGATTGGCAAAAAATTGAAAAAGGATGTGAAAGAAGATACATATGTGAAATGGGAGGATTTCAAGTAGAATTTAAAAATGGGAGAATTTCAAGTAGAATACTTATGTGAAATGGGAGGATTTAAAATATATGATTAATATGTAATGTGAGGAATTACAGTAAACAATCGATAAGACATGAGTTTTAAATTGGAGGTTGATATGAACAGGGGAGAAAAGATATATCTTGCTGCAATTGAAAGAGACGATTTACTTCCACTTATGAAATGGAGAAATCAAGAAGGCTTCAAAAAACATTTTAGAGAATATCGAGAAATTAATTTTGAACTGCAAGAACAATGGTATCAAGACAAGGTGCTTAAGGATCCTTCTACAATTATGTTCTCAATTAGAAGAGTCGTTGATGATGAACTGCTTGGTTGTTGCGGATTATGCTATATCAACTGGATCCATCGGCATGCAGACTTATCCTTTTACATTGGATATCAAGATTCCTACATTGATGATGAGGGCTATGCACTGGAGAGCTGTAAATTACTATTTGATTATGGCTTTCAACAATTGGGTTTGAATAAAATCTGGACGGAATTATATGAATTTGATAATAAGAAAAGAAGGTTACTTGAAAGTATGGGATTTCAAGTGGATGGCGTATTGCGAAAAAATTATTATTATGAGGGGAAATGGTGGAATTCGATTCTATTATCCTTGTTAAGTGAAGAGGTAAGGAATGAAACATGACCAATTCAAAATTACATAATTCAAAGGGATTTAGGATCATGATTGAAAGCGCGAAGGGTTGGAATAGAACATGAAAATATTAGTCACCGGAGCTAAGGGCTTTATTGGTCAAAACCTAATAGCTGGATTGAAGAATCATAATATATCTGACATCTATGAGTATGATCAAGATACAGATATCATATTGTTGGAACAATTTTGCAAGGAGGCAGAATTAGTATACCATCTAGCAGGAACCAATCGCCCGAAGGACAATAAAGAATTTATGAACAACAATGCTGGATTTACGGAACAGATTTTAAATATGCTTAAAAAATACAAGAATATCTGTCCAATTGTTTATTCATCCACAATTCAAGCTAATCAAGATAATCCCTATGGAAGGAGTAAAAAAGCGGGTGAAGAATTACTGTTCAAATATGCGAAGGAAACAGGAGCGAGGGTTATTATTTACCGTATATCGAATGTTTTTGGTAAATGGTGCAGGCCAAATTACAATAGTGTGATAGCCACGTTATCCTTTAATATGATAAACAATCTTCCTATTACGATTAGTGATCCGAAGCATAATATGCAATTGGTATATATCGATGATCTGATTAAAGAAATGATAAGTGTCTGTGATAATGATAATCAGAAATCCGGGCTTGGTGATATTCCTATTACTTATATGTCTTCGCTTGGGAAAATTGAAGAATTGCTTCGTCAATTTAAAGATAGTCGTGAAAAACGTACAATTCCTGATATGTCAGATGAGTTCACGAGCAAACTATATAGTACCTTTTTAAGCTATCTTCCCGAGAATAAGCAGAATTATCAACTTATGAGGAATGTTGATACCAGGGGCTCCTTTACCGAATTTATTAAAGGTGAAACATTTGGCCAGGTGTCGGTTAACATATCTAAACCAGGTATTATTAAAGGGAACCACTGGCATAATTTGAAGCATGAAAAGTTTCTTGTCGTATCTGGAACAGGGGTCATACGCCTTCGTAATATTACTTCAAAGGATATCATTCAATATAAGGTAGATGGGGAAAGTTTGGAGGTTGTTGATATACCGGTTGGATATGTTCACAATATTGAAAACCAAGGAACGACGGATATGATCACTATTATCTGGGCGAGTGAAGTCTTTGATCCAAATAATCAGGATACGTATTATATGGAAGTATGATAATAGTAGTGTTATGAGGTGGTAATAACTTTGAATAAATTAAAAGTAATGACTGTGGTTGGAACTAGGCCTGAAATAATTAGGTTGTCAGCGGTAATTAATAAATTATCACAATCTGAGGCGATAGAACATGTACTTGTACATACAGGACAAAATTATGATTATGAATTAAATCAAGTTTTCTTTCAGGATTTAAATATCAAAAAGCCTGATTATTATTTGGAGGCTGCGACTGGAGCTGCAGTTGAAACAATAGGTAATATTTTAATAAAAATAGATCCAATTCTGGAAGAAGTAAAGCCGGATGCACTTTTAATATTGGGGGATACCAATAGTTGTTTGTGTGCAATCGCTGCCAAGAAGAGACACATTCCTATATTCCATATGGAAGCAGGTAATCGTTGCTTTGACCAAAGGGTACCGGAAGAGACAAATCGAAAAATAGTTGATCATTTAGCGGATATCAATTTACCATATAGTAATATTGCAAGAGATTATTTGCTGAGAGAGGGCATTGGGGCGGACCGGATTATTAAAACCGGAAGTCCAATGTATGAAGTAATTCATACTAAAATGAAAGGGATTGAGCAATCAGATATTTTACAAAGGCTAGAACTTAGTGAGGGAGAATATTATATCGTTTCGCTACATAGAGAAGAGAATGTCAATTCTGAAGTAAATTTTAATTCTATCCTAGCTTCGTTGAATGCGATTGCAGAACATTATAATAGACCCATCATTATTAGCACACATCCTAGAACAAGAATATTGCTACGTAACAAAAAGCTTGAATTAAATCCTCTTATCAATACGATGAAGCCTTTTGGCTTTTATGATTACTTAAAGCTTCAAATGAATGCTAATGTTGTATTAAGTGATAGCGGTACAATTAGCGAAGAGGCAGCAATACTTGGTTTTAAGGCGTTAAATATCAGACAATCGCATGAACGAATGGAAGCAATGGAAGAGGCGGTTGTAATGATGACAGGACTTACAAGAGAAAGGATATTACAATCTTTATCAATTCTAGAAGGACAGCACAAGGATACATTAAGAGGAGTTGCAGATTACTCGATGCCAAACGTTTCGGATAAAGTACTAAGAATCATATTGTCCTATACAGACTATGTGAATAGAGTTGTTTGGTGTAAGTAAAGTAGGTTGGTATATAGAGTGTTTTGGTGGACGTGGAGTACTTTGATGTATGCTTTGACGCAAATTAAATAAGTATTTGGTATTTGATCATTATTCACAGTAATATTGAATTAGAATCATGTATAGGGGCTTTTATAATAAGCCCCTATACTATTAGACCGGAATGTTTACTCCTGTGTACTTAATCTTGTGATCATTATAAATTATCGTCTAATCCAGAAGAATAATCTTCTGATAAATCCTGTTATAAGTCCAATTGTGGATGCAATAAATATACTGAGGAGAGCATATCTTCTTGTAAAACTTAGACATGTAAATTCGAATAGTAAATCTGCTACGGTTGTTACTCCCTTGAAAAAATACAATCCGGTTATCATAATTATAAAAGTTAGTAAATCAATAATTAATGCTACCTTAATACTGATTTCTGTTCTACAACGTGCAGCGATACTAAAGAACAAAGCGCCAATAAAACCGGGTACAATTAGTATTAAAAAATATCGAAATAAATCAAAAAAATCCATATAAAGTTCTCCTTTACTTTAAATATAGTAGTTCTGTAATATAATACGAGAATAAATTGAAATTGTTACTGTATTGTTGTCGAATATATGATATTTGGCTCAATTATAGTATTTTTATAATGGTTTCCTTCCTTATAATTTATAATATGACAAAAACCGATATATGTGCATTTATTAATAGTTTTTACTATTTGATGAAAGTTGATAAAAGTCTTGACATAGATAGCTAACATGGTTATAATGCTAATAGAGTTAGCTAATTTCTTTATGGGAGGCAAAAAATTGGATTATAAAGCATTAGCGTTGGAGTTTATTCAATATATGCATTTGTTAAGACATGCGAGACCGCAGAAAGAACTGAATGAGTCAATGCAGGGTGAGGCATTTGTAATACAATATCTTTCTCATAATGACGGTTCGATTCTTCCAAGTGAGATTAGCAATATTATGGGAATTAGTACAGCAAGAATTGCCGCTACCTTAAATAGTTTGGAGCGAAAAGGATTAGTTACGAGACGTATTGACACGAATGATAGAAGAAGGATTTTAGTTGATATTACGTTAGAAGGCAAAGCCCTTGCAGAGGAACAACACGAGTTTATGCTTAATAATTTGATAAAATTACTTTCATTATTGGATGATAATGATGCCAAAGAATATGTTCGAATTACAGGTAAACTGGCGGAATTAGCCTCTCAACATAAAGTGGATTAATAACGATCACAAGATAGGTGATCGTTATTAAAACCCAATTAGCTAACACTATTAGTTACGAACACTATTATAAGAATGGAGGATTTAATATGATAAAAATTTTTAAACGACTTAACTGCAATGAATGGCTTCAAGTTGCGATAAGCTTTGTGTTTATTGTGACACAGGTATGGCTTGACTTGAAATTACCGGACTATATGTCCGAGATTACTAGACTGACGCAGACGTCAGGAAGCGAGATAGCAGCAATATGGAAAGCAGGGGGCTATATGTTACTTTGTGCCTCGGGTAGTTTTGTAGCAGCCATCATTGTTGGCTTTTTTGCTTCAAGAATAGCGGCATCTTTTTCTCAACGATTGCGTAGTCTGCTTTATAATAAAGTAGATTCTTTTTCTATGGAGGAAATTAGCCGGTTTTCTACTGCAAGTTTAATTACACGTTCCACGAATGATGTAACACAGATTCAAACATTGGTTACTATGGGTTTACAAATGGTTGTGAAAGCGCCGATTATGGCAATATGGGCATTAACAAAAATAGCAGGAAAGGGTTATGAATGGACTTGGGCAACGGGAATAGTTCTAATATTAATAATCATTATGATTGTAATACTTATGGCTTTTGTTATACCGAAATTTCAGAAGATGCAAGTTTTAACTGATAATATTAACCGTGTTACTATGGAAAATTTGACTGGAATGAGGGTTGTAAGAGCATATAATGCTGAGAATTATCAGACGCAAAAGTTTGAAGAAGCGAATGAAGAACTTACTGCCACGCAGTTATTCACCAGCAGGGGAATGGCTATCATGCAACCTATTATGATGGTGATGATGAGTGGATTAACACTTTCAATTTATTGGATTGGAGCCAACTTAATTAATGCTGCACAGGCGATGGATAAGCTAGTGCTTTTCTCAAATATGGTGGTTTTTTCTTCCTACTCTATGCAAGTGATTATGGCAATTATGATGATGGTAATGATTTTCATTCTGTTACCGAGAGCTGTGGTGTCCGCAAAGCGTATTAATGAGGTGCTAGATACTGTTCCTGTCATAATTGAGGGTAATATAACAGAAGGTAAATTAGGAATGGAAGGTGAGCTTGAATTTAAGCATGTAAGTTTTAAATATTCGGGTGGCTCTGATTATGTTCTCCAGGATGTAAGTTTTTCGGTTAAGAAGGGAGAAATTGTAGCATTTATCGGTTCCACTGGAAGCGGAAAGAGCACATTAGTCAATCTGATACCACGCTTTTTCGATGCAACCGAGGGAGAAATACTAGTAGATGGTGTTAACGTTAAAGAATATACGCAGGAAGCTCTCAATAACAAAATTGGTTATGTGCCACAAAAAGCGGTAATGTTTCAAGGTAGCGTGAGCTCCAATGTGGCTTACGGCAATAATGGGCGTGGAGTTGTTACGGAGGAAGGAATAAAGCAGGCAGTACAAATTGCCCAGGGGGCAGACTTTGTTGAGAAGATGGATGGACAGTATAACGCCGATATTGCTCAAGGAGGTAGTAATGTGTCTGGTGGTCAAAAACAGCGTCTTGCAATTGCAAGGGCAGTATGTCGAAAGCCCGAAATATATATCTTTGATGATAGTTTTTCTGCGCTTGATTATAAAACAGATAGAGTACTTCGTTCTAAATTAAAACAGGAAACAGCAGGGGTAAGCAGTATAATCGTTGCGCAACGGATCGGAACGATTATAGATGCCAATAAAATTATTGTTATGGAGGAAGGAAAAGTTGTCGGGATAGGTAAACACAGAGATCTTTTAAATAACTGTGAGGTTTATAAGGAAATTGCAATGTCACAATTGAGTGAGGAGGAACTAGCAGTATGAGTGAAAATAAAAAAATTAAAACTGAAAATAATCAAATAATGGGACCTCGAGGATTGGGTGGAGTGGTTGAGAAACCACACAATTTCAAAGCTACAATGCAAAAATTATTACATTATTGTAACAGTTATTTGCTCACCATAAGTATTGCATTGATAGCAGCAATATTTGGGACGTTGCTCCAAATTATCGGTCCTGATCGGCTTAAAGATTTAACAAATGAAATATCAAAAGGATTACCAATGTTGGTAAAGGGTACGCCGGTAATAAACAGCATTAACTTGGACGCAGTAGGTAGGATAGCATGGGTTTTGGTTTTCTTTTATGCAGGATCCATGATCTTGAATTTAATGCAAAGCATTATTATGGCGACAGTGACACAAAAAATATCTAAGAAGATGCGTTCTGATATCGCTCAGAAGATATATCGTCTGCCATTAAAATATTTTGATCGCAATAGCTACGGTGATATTTTAAGCCGAGTAACGAACGATGTTGATACAATCGGTCAGACATTAAATCAGAGCATTGGCACCCTGGTTACATCAGTTATCTTACTAATTGGTTCGTTAATTATGATGTTCTATAATAACTGGATATTGGCATTGACTGCAGTTGGGTCAACTGTGATAGGAGTTGTACTCATGATAATCATCATGTCTAAATCACAAAAACATTTTATTGGTCAGCAAAAGGCTTTGGGGATGATTAATGGGCATATCGAGGAGGTCTATACTGGACACAATGTTGTAAAAGTTTATAACGGTAGTAAATATGAAAAGAAGACTTTTGAACAAATCAATACACAACTATATGTAACGGCTTGGAAATCACAGTTCTTATCTGGATTAATGATGCCCTTAATGAGTTTTATCGGTAATATCGGTTATGTAGCAGTGTGTGTGGTAGGTGCGGTACTTGCTTTTAATGGAACGATTTCATTTGGTGTAATAGTAGCATTTATGATTTATATTCGTTTATTTACACAGCCTCTATCACAGATTGCTCAAGCTTTCAATAATCTACAGCGAACTGCGGCAGCTGGTGAGCGTGTATTTGAATTTCTTGATGAACAAGAGGTAGAGGATGAAAGTCAAAATAATATAAGATTAAAGGATGTAAAAGGTGATGTTGAATTTAGAAATGTAAAGTTTGGTTACGTAGAGGATAAAACAATTATTCATAATTTCTCTGCTAAAGTTAAGGCAGGGCAGAAGGTGGCAATTGTCGGTCCTACAGGAGCAGGTAAAACAACGATTGTGAATCTACTTATGAGGTTCTATGATCTGAATGGTGGAGAAATTCTACTAGATGGATTAGGGATAAGTCAGATTCCTAGAGACAATGTTCATGAACAATTCAGTATGGTTTTACAGGATACTTGGTTATTTGAAGGAACGATTAGAGATAATATTATTTACAGTAAGCAAGGAGTTACAGAGGAACAAGTGGTTGCGGTTAGCAAAACAGTAGGACTTCATCATTTCATTAAGACGCTACCGGATGGATACAACACTGTTTTGAATTCCAAATCAAGCCTTTCAGAAGGTCAAAAGCAACTTATCACAATAGCACGCGCTATGATTCAAAATGCACCGTTATTGATTTTAGATGAGGCAACAAGTTCTGTGGATACTAGAACAGAAAGAATAGTTCAAAAGGCAATGGATAAATTAACACTAGGAAGGACTTCCTTTGTTATCGCCCATAGACTTTCCACTATAAAAAATGCGGATTTGAACTTAGTTATGAAAGATGGCGATATTCTCGAAAGTGGTACTCATAGAGAACTCCTTGAAAAAGGCGGTTTTTATTCGGAACTTTATAATAGTCAATTTGAAACGGTGGCTTAGTCATGTTATAATATAAGTGAATAAACCATTTATATCAATTGAGAGGAAATTAGTATGAAAATTATTATGTATGGGACAGAAATTTGTCCGGATTGTGTTGAGGCCAAAGCTCGGTTAAAAAGTATAAAAGACATTGAATTAGACTACAGAAATATTACCGCTAATACTTCAACGTTAAAAGAATTTTTGACATATCGTGATCATGAAGAAATGTTTGACGTAGTTAAATGTGCAGGAGGGATTGGAATCCCATTATTTATTCTAGAGGATGGAACAAAAACTTTTGATATTAGTGAAAATGTTGAAATTCTCATTAATACAGACAATGTTGTATCTTCTTGTAATATTGATGGAAAGGGTCAATGCTGATAGAAATTCAAATAACAAATCAAAGCATAAGATAGTTTAAGAAATACATTTAACTTGAAAAAGGAGACATAATATGACAATTAATCGAAGCAAGATTGTTATCGTTGGAGCAGGGTTGGTAGGTTCTTCTACAGCGTTTAGCTTAATTACACAAGGAATTTGTGATGAGGTAATGATTGTAGATATTAATAAGAATAAGGCACGTGGTGAAGTGATGGATTTATGCCATTGTGTAGAGTATTTAAATCGGAATGTAAAGGTGTCGGAGGGAGAATATAAGGATTGCGGTGATGCAGATATTGTTGTTATTACAGCGGGAGCTCCTCCTAAACCAGGTCAGACTAGGTTGGATACGTTAGAACTATCCGCTCATATCGCAAAATCAATTGTTGAACCGATTATGGCCTCCGGCTTTCGAGGACATTTTATTGTAGTATCAAATCCGGTAGATATCATAGCATATTATGTATACAAATTATCCGGTCTTCCGAAAAATCAAGTAATAGGAACTGGTACAGCCATGGATTCAGCTAGATTGAAACATTTTATTGGTGAATTAATTGAAGTGGATCCACGTAGTGTGCAAGGTTATACTATGGGGGAGCATGGTGACAGCCAGATGTGTCCGTGGTCACATGTGACAGTTGGAGGAAAGCGTTTTGCGGATATTCTTGAAGATAATGAGCAATATAGAAATATTAATTTGGATGAGATTGTAAAACGTGTAACTCGTGTAGGCTTTGACATTTTAGAAGTAAAAGGTACGACATGCTATGGAATCGCAACAGCAGTAGTTGGAATCGTGAAAGCGGTTATGAATGATGAGAACAAGATAATTCCAGTATCTACATTGTTAGAAGGTGAATTTGGAGAACACGATGTATTCTGCGGAGTGCCTGCAATATTAAATCGCAATGGTGTTCATGATGTAGTGGAAGTGCACTTAACTGAGGAAGAGGACAAGAAGTTTAAGCACTCAATATCGGTAATCAGAGAGTATATTCAGAAACTGAATTCATTATAAATAGTAAAATCAAGATAGATTGATTAAAGATAGTAATAGATAAGATAGTAGGATATAAAAGATAGTAAAATATAAAAAATAGAAAGATATTAAAGACAGAAAGATATTTAAGACAGAAAGATATTTAAGACAGAAAGATATTATACAGAAAGATATTAAAGCAGAAAGATATTAAAGCAGAAAGATATAAAATCAAGTAAAATATAAAAGATAGTTCACGATAGATGTTGATCTTTTGGCATCCGCTCGACAACTATCTTTTTTAATGTGCAAGAAAGTAGATTTTGGTTATCTTGATAACTTGAAATGATTCTATATAAATTGACTGAAGATATTCCAAGATGCGTTTGTTACTTATTATAAAATCATTGGCAGAATCCGTACTTTGGCACTATCACTTAGTGCCAAAGTATGTTTTGTTTAAATTGCTTGATGTATGTGTTTAAGCTTATAATATTATTATCAAGATAACGTTAATGGCCATGCGTTAAATAGTAGCAACAATTAATGGATTATTGGGAGGATATGAAATGAAAGAAAGAGTTCAGGTAGTTGGTAGATTTTTAAGCGGTATGGTAATGCCTAATATAGGTGCCTTTATTGCTTGGGGTCTTATCACATCCCTATTTATTAAAACAGGATGGTTTCCAAATGAAAAACTTGCAACATTAGTTGATCCGATGATTAAGTATTTGTTACCTTTGTTAATAGCTTATACAGGTGGTAAAATGGTAGCAGGCGTTAGAGGTGGAGTAATGGCTGTTATTGTAGCTATGGGTATTATCGTAGCGGCTGGTTCTCCGATGTTTCTTGGAGCAATGATTGTTGGTCCAATCGCAGGTTGGGTAATTAAACAATTTGATAAATTAGTTGAAGGTCATATAGCACCAGGATTTGAAATGCTAGTTGATAACTTTTCAATTGGTATTATAGGTGCGATTTTAGCGGTTTTAGCATTTTATGGATTTACACCGGTTGTATTAGCTTTGACCGATGTATTGGCTGCAGGTGTTCGATTTTTCGTTGATCATGGTTTGTTACCATTAGCAAGTGTATTTATCGAACCAGCAAAGGTATTATTCCTTAATAATGCAATTAACCACGGAATTCTATCACCAATGGGTATCGAACAAGTAAGTGAATCCGGAAAATCATTGTTCTTCCTTATGGAAGCAAATCCGGGTCCAGGACTTGGTATCTTATTAGCATACTGTTTAGTAGGTAAGGGTAGTGCAAGAGGTTCCGCTCCAGGTGCTGTAATCATTCACTTCTTTGGTGGTATTCATGAAATTTATTTTCCATTCGTTTTGATGAATCCATCCTTGTTATTGGCAGCAATCGCAGGTGGCGCAAGTGGTATCTTTACATTGAATTTACTTAATGTAGGTTTATCAGCACCTGCTTCACCAGGAAGTATAATTGCTGTTTTAGGTATGACTCATAAGGGGGATCATTTAGGTGTTATTCTTGCAGTATTGATTGCAGCAGTGGTTTCCTTCTTGGTATCTTTGCCACTTATTAAATGGTTTGGTAAAAATGATAATCTTGAAGAAGCAAAAGCAAAAAAAGATCAAATGAAGGCAGAATCAAAAGGAATAAAAACTGAACAGAATGCACAAAACACATTGATAGAAGGTTCCAAGGGTATTATAAAAAAGATAATCTTCGCATGTGATGCAGGGATGGGCTCTTCTGCAATGGGAGCTACGATTCTTCGTAAAAAACTGAAAGCGGCAGGTCTTGATACAATTAAAGTGGAGCATACGTCGGTTTCATCCATTCCAAATGATGCGGAAATAGTGGTGACTCATGAAAGTTTGAAAGAAAGAGCTATAAAAAGTGCACCAAATGCACAATTAGTTCTGATTACTAATTTTATGAATGCACCTGAGTATGATGAATTAGTGAATGCTTTAAAAAACTCATAAGTATAATTAAGGTAATCGAAAAAAGTACTTGATTTATATGGTTTAGCACTGTCTAAAATAAGACCGTGCTAAACCTTAAACAAATTTTGGAAGATTGGTGATTGCAATGGAATTAACTCCACGAGTAAGGCAAATCTTATCCGTTCTATTGACACAGCAAGAAGTATTACCTGTGAAAAATCTAGCACAAAAGCTTACGATTAGTAAAAGAACTGTGCAAAGAGAATTGGATTATATTAGTTATATTTTAAAAAAATATAACATTAGTTTGTGTGCCAAAACAGGCACAGGAATATGGCTAGAAGGAGAAGAGTATCAAAAGCAGCTTCTTCTTAATCACCTGGAAAATCAAAATAAAATGGATTATGCAGATAAATCGGAGCGTCGCAAAAACCTTATGCTTGAACTCTTGAAAGATCAAACACCGAAAAAACTATATTATTATGCCAATTTGTTTTCAGTAAGTGAAGCCACAATCAGCAAGGATTTGGAGCATATCGATCCTTGGTTTCTAAAGTACAATATTCAAATTATTAGAAAACAAGGGTATGGTGTTATGTTACATGGTACTGAAAAGAGCATACGATTGGCAATCAGAGAATTTATATCAAAAAATATGGACACCCCCACATTAAACCAACTTTATAAGCAAAGTGATATCTCTACACCCAAAGTTGTTGGAATTAAGAATATAAAGAATCGTTATCAATTATTAAATGAAGATATCTTACAGCGTGTAAAGATATGTTTTACAAGTATACCCGATGTTCGAATTAGTAGACTTGCAGATGAGTCTTATATTGGTCTGATTCTACATGTGACTATCGCTATTGAACGAGTATTGGCTGGTGAAATCATTGAATCAAATGATGAATTATTACAGAAACTAAAACAGGATGAAGATTATAATTTGGCTCTATTAATTGTGTTTTCTTTGGAAAATGAGTTTGGAATTGAAATTCCTGATATTGAAATTGCATTTATTAGTCTGCATATCAAAGGATCAAAGTTACAGCGTATAAATCGTGTTCATGAAGAGGATTCGATTTCACCGGAATATAAGGAAGAACTAAATGAACTGGTGCAGGGTATGATTGTTGCTTATGATGAGCAATTAGCCTATATATTGGGTGCAGATGAGGAGTTTATAACTGGGTTGGCGACACATTTACGCCCGGCCTTGGTAAGGCTTCGCAATCATATGTTAATTGAGAATCCGCATTTGAAAGAAATTAAAGAATCCTATCCCGATGTCTTTGAGCGCTGTGTTAGAGTATCAAGATTTTTAAAGGCTTCGGTTGGATATGAGATACCGGAGACGGAGATAGGTTTTTTAGCACTTCACTTTGGAGCGGCAACGGTGCGGTTGGAAAGTGATAAAGTGAATAAACGAATCGTCAACATTGGTGTTGTTTGTGCCAGTGGAATTGGGATTTCTCGATTAATGGTATCAAGACTGAATAATTTTTTGAAAACTAGAGCTAAATTAAATACTTATGGAAAAACAGATTTAACTCAATATGTATTGGAGAAAAATGATTTTTTAGTATCTAGCATTAATCTTGGGGTAGTTGATATCGAAGTGGTAAAGGTAAATCCACTATTACCGGAGGAAGACTTGTTGCGAATTGACGAAGTGGTACAGCAATATGAAACCACAACGAAGAAACGAGAAAATAATGCTGATTTTGAATTACAGATGGATAAAATTAATGATTTGGCAGGTAGAATTAAAGAAATATTAAGTAATTATTTTTGCTTGGAGATAGATGAAGATATGAAGTTCCAAGAGATACTTGAGATTGCTGTTCAGAAGATTACACCTTATAAAGAAAGTCAACTTCGAATCAAAGAAGAAATTAAAAAGCGAGAAGAAATTGCAACGCAGATTATACCGGAACTTGGGATAGCATTATTGCATGCAAGAGTAAAAGGGATTTTCCAAAGCGGTTTCTACGTATGCGTTCCAAAAAATCATAATAAATTCCTAAACACCTACATGCAATCAACAGAGTCAGTAATAATCATGTTAATTCCTGACGACGATAAGAAGCATGAGAATAGCCAACTTTTAGGATACTTAAGTGAAAGTTTTATTAAAGATAATAACTTCTTGGAGGATGTTAAATCAGGAAATGATATAAGAATAAAAGGTTCCCTTTCACGATTGATGAAAGAGTATTTTAATAAATATTTGGATGTTGTTTAATGAATGGAATTCATTTCTGAATGGCACTATCGGTTGATGACAAAATTCGGTTTGTTTAAATTGTAACTTATCAATTTTCGCTTTACAATAGAAACATAGTAATATAAAAATTTAAAATATAGAATTACAGAACTATAAAATCATGAACTATAAAATCATGAACTATAAAATCATGAACTATAAAATCATGAACTATAAAATCATAGAACTATAGAATTATAGAACTATAGAAACACAGTAACACAAAAAACAATGAAATAGTAAGACAGAAAAAAGAAAATAGTATAATGTAATAACAGAATAACAGAATAACAGAACAACAGAATAACAGAACAACAGAACAACAGAACAACAGAACAACAGAATAACTGAATAACAGTAAACAGTAAACAGTAAACAGCAAAACAGTAAAACAGTAAAATAGATACAAAATTAACGGTATTTTAAATTAATTAAAGGTTGAGGTAAAAATATGTTTTTTGCAAAAAAAGATGATAATGAGACATTCGATATACTTCAGAAAAAGAATATTTTATTGAATAGGAAAGTAGAGAAAAGAGAAGAAGTAATTAAAATACTTGGTATGAAGTTAGTGGAAAGCGGTTATGTGAATCCTAGTTACATTGATGCTATGATTGAAAGAGAAAAAACCTTTGCAACCTATATGGGGAATGGCATTGCATTACCCCACGGCGTAGAAAGTGCAAAAGAAGGGATTCTTGCTTCAGGAATTGCGATAATGATTGTTCCAAGCGGAATTGACTGGAATGGAGAAGAAGCGAAGGTAATTATTGCAATTGCCGGAAAGGGCGATGAACACTTGGACATTCTTGGCAACATTGCATCGAAATTAGGAGAAGAGGCTGCGGTTGATGAGTTGTTAACCATGAATGTTGATGAAGTATATGAGTTTATTACGAGAAAGGAAGAATAGCAAATGATAGTAACAGTTACGCTAAATCCGGCGATTGATAAGACAGTTGACATTGGCGATTTTAAATATAATGGCTTAAATCGAATTACCTCGGTAGTACTTGATCCGGGAGGGAAGGGTATTAATGTATCCAAGACCATCAAATACCTACAAGGGGATACTGTGGCAACTGGATTTATAGGCGGCAATGGTGGGAATATCATAGAGCAAGGTTTAAAGAGCCTTGGAATTGAAAGTGATTTTATCCATGTTGATGGTGAAACAAGAACGAATATGAAAGTGGTAGATGGGAACGGCAATGTAACAGAATTCAATGAACCGGGACCCGTCATCAATAAAGCGGCTATCATTGAATTATTGGAAAAACTAGAGAAATTGGCAAATCAAGATACACTTTTTGTGTTGGCAGGAAGTATTCCGCAAGGTGTGGAAAAAGATATCTATCGCTTAATTATTAAAACAGTAAAGAATAAGGGTGCCAGAGTATTTTTAGATGCTGACGGTGACTTATTTGTTAACGCTTTGGAGGCCAAACCGGATTACATTAAACCAAATCGTTTTGAATTAGAGCAATATTTCAAATTTGAAGGTAGTGCTACAGAGGATGATTTAATCAAGATGGGTAGAAAATTACAAGCAGGAGGAATTGGAACTGTCTCAATATCACTTGGAAAAGAAGGAGCGTTATTCATTCTACCTGACGAGGTGATTAAAGTACCAGGCCTAAATGTGGAAGCACACTCCACGGTGGGAGCCGGTGATGCAATGGTAGCTGCGTTATGTTTTGGAATAGACAAGAAATTGCCGATGGAAGAATGCATTCGACTGGGAGTTGCAACATCCGCGGGAGCGGTAACAACAATCGGTACAAAACCTCCAGCTATGGAATTGGTGGAAAAACTCAAGCAAGATGTGAAACTGATAAAACAATAGACGAACAAGAGGAGCGGTCAGTATGAAAACAAGAGCAGTTAGAATGTATGGAGCTTATGATCTTCGATGTGAGGAATTTGAATTACCTCAGATTAAGGATGATGAAATATTAGTGAAAGTAATTAGTGATAGTATCTGTATGTCAACTTATAAATTGGTAGACCAGGGTGTGAATCATAAACGTGCGCCAAAAAATATCGCAACGAATCCAATTATCATCGGACATGAGTTTGCCGGTGATATTGTAGAAGTAGGTGAGAAATGGAAGAGTCAGTTTAAGCCAGGACAAAAGTTCGCACTTCAACCGGCACTCAACTACCAAGGGAAACTTGATTCCCCAGGATATTCCTATGAATTCTTTGGTGGAGCTTGCACCTACTGTGTGATTCCCCAAGAAGTTATGGAACTCGGATGTTTGTTAAATTATGACGGAGACTCTTATTTTGAAGCATCGCTTGGAGAACCAATGAGCTGTATCCTAGGCGGATATCACGCGAATTATCATACCAATAAAGTGAATTATGATCATGCAATGGGAACCAAGGAAGATGGTAATATCATTATATTGGGCGGTTGTGGCCCCATGGGATTAGGAGCTATTAGCTATGGACTTTGTTTCAAGAATAAACCAAAGCGAATCGTCGTTACCGATATTGATGATGCAAAAATTGCAAGAGCCAGAGAAGTAATTTCAGAAGAAGATGCAAAGGAAAAGGGTGTTGAGCTGATTTATGTAAATACCGAGAGTGTGGGTGATCCGGTTGAATATTTGATGAAGTTGACTGACGGCCATGGATATGATGATGTATTTGTATATATTCCGAATAAAGCTGTTGCAGAGTTGGGAGATAAGTTGCTTGCATTCGATGGATGTATGAATTTTTTTGCAGGACCCTCCGATAATCAATTTTCTGCATCCATCAATTTATATAACGTACATTATACTAGCTCACATGTTCTTGGAACCACAGGTGGTAATACAGATGATTTGATTCAAGCGATTGATTTATCAGCGAAGGGATTAATCAATCCAGCGGTTATGGTAACGCATATTGGAGGTCTAGATTGTATAGCAGATACAACCATTCATCTTCCAAAAATCCCAGGTGGTAAGAAATTAACCTATACCCAGTTTGATCTCCCTCTTACTGCAATTGAGGATTTTGAAGAATTAGGAAAAACAGATACGTTATTTGCAAAATTAGACGTATGTTGCAAAGAACACAAAGGATTATGGAATAAAGAAGCAGAAAGAATTTTATTTGAGCATTTTAACGTGTAGTTGCAATTTTATTAGGGAGGGGTAATAATATGGTAAGTCAAAAGGTAGTAATTGTGAATAAGAGCGGTATTCATGCTAGACCGGCAGGGGAATTGGTTAAGGTAACAAAGCTTTGTACTTCGGATACCTTGATGTTATATGGTGAAAAAGTAATTAATATGAAAAGTATATTAAATATTATGGCGGCAGCTGTTCGCCAAGGTACTGAGGTTACAATTCAGTGTGACGGTGAAGGGGAAGAACAGGATTTAAAGAGGATTATTGAAGCGATTAACAGCGGATTAGGTGAGTAGGTGCAATGATGCAAAAGTTTGAAGGAAAGAGCGTATATGGAGGTATTGCAATCGGGAAAGCACTTGTTTTTCATAAGAAAGAAGACCAAGTTTGCAGAAAGCACATTGATGATCCAGATAACGAAATTAAGCGCATTTATCGTGCAACGGATAAGGCAAAAGAGGAACTTCATAAATTGTATGTAAAAGCAGTAATCGAGGTTGGAGAAGCGAATGCTATGATTTTTGAAGTGCATCAGATGATGATGGAGGATCAAGATTATGTGGACTCAATAATACATATGATTAAGAACGAAAAAATCAATGCTGAGTATGCAATTGCCTGTACAGGAGATAATTTTGCTCAGCTATTTTCTTCTATGGATGATGATTACATGAAAGAACGTGCGGCAGATGTTAAGGATATTTCAAACCGATTAATTAAGATTTTATTGGGTAAGGAAGACAATGATTTTATACCGAAGGAGCCATATATTCTTGTGGCGGATGATTTAGCACCAAGTGAGACGGTTCAGCTTGATAAGAATAAAGTGCTTGCGTTTGTTACACGAAAGGGCTCAACCAATTCCCATACAGCAATTCTAGCTAGAATGATGAATATTCCTGCTTTGATCGGTGTTGATTTCGATGAAAATTGTGATGGTAAAGCTGCTATTGTGGATGGTTACGAAGGAACTTTCTTTTTGGAGCCAACCACAGAAATAGCGCGTTCTATGTTGGAAAAACAAAAAGATGATATTCGTAAGAAAGAACTTTTGCAAAATCATAAGGGGAAAGAAAATATCACGAAGGATGGTAGAAAAATAGATATCTATGCTAATATCGGAAGTGTTTCTGATGTAGCCAATGTCCTTCTAAATGACGGAGGAGGGATCGGTCTCTTTCGTAGTGAATTCTTGTATCTGGAAAAGGATACCTTTCCAACCGAAGAAGAACAGTTTATAACCTATAAAACCGTTCTTGAGAACATGGCGGGTAAAAAAGTAATTATTCGAACACTGGATATCGGGGCGGATAAACAGGTTGATTACTTTGGTCTTGAGAAGGAAGAAAACCCAGCAATGGGTTATCGTGCGATTCGAATATGTCTAAAACAACCGGATATTTTTAGAACGCAGCTACGCGCTATTTATCGTGCCAGCATATACGGTACGGTTGCAATTATGTACCCGATGATAATATCCACCAACGAAGTAAGGAAGATCAAAGAAATCGTTCAATCAGTCAAGGAGGAGCTTTCCGCACAGGCCATTCCTTTTCGTGAGGTAGAGCAGGGTGTGATGATTGAAACCCCAGCTGCTGTTATGATCAGCGATTTATTAGCGGAAGAGGTAGACTTCTTTAGTATCGGAACGAATGATTTAACGCAATATACTCTTGCGATTGACAGGCAGAATCCAAGGTTGGATGACATTTATGACGGTCATCATCCTGCCATCCTTAGAATGATTAAGATGGTAGTTGAGAATGGTCATAAAGGCGGCTGTTGGGTTGGAATATGTGGCGAACTTGGCGCGGACACCTCTCTTACGCAAGAATTTTTAAAAATGGGAGTGGATGAAGTGTCGGTAGCTCCGAATTTTATACTTGGTGTGAGAGAGAAAGTAAGAAGCTTAGACCTGAGAGAAAGTTGAATTATATTTAATATGAATAATCCGTCCATAATTTACTGAGAATATATCTTTAGAGATAAGGAGGTAAATATGGAAAACTTTCCAACGATTCATACAAATTTTTGGGATGCAGTAATTGCAGTTCCTCTCGTTCTAATCATTACACAGATAATAAAAGTGATATTACCGTTTCCACGTTCCTTTATACCTTCTATTGCAAGTATAATTGGACTTATCATATCAATATTTTTTGCACACAGAGGGAATCTCAGTGCAGGTATCTTTATGGGCTTTTTCTATGGAAATGCAGCAGTTGGTGCGTTCTCCTCCATGAAGATAGCATTAATAGCATATAAAAATAGAAGAACAAGAAAGCGGCAGTTTCGTAACAAGGATATCAAACAGTGAAGAAGGTTCATTCCTATTTCTAAAGTGCTTTAACAGAATAGGTAGGAAACATATATGCTCTTCCTGACTGAAAATTCTTTTGGTATGGAGCAGCTGCTTTTTTCTTTTCGTTATTGTTATATAGATATTTTCCATTTACATTTATCATGCCGATCCAACCGAGACGAGAAACTTTCAATTATTTTTTTGTCGCGAAAAGATGAGTTATGAATTATAATTATTAAGATAAATAGGGTCATTGATAGTTTGACATACTAAGGAAAAGATTTATATATAAAGAAAAGGAGAATGATGATGGCTGACAAGAAAGTGATCACAATTAAATCCACGGTAGACGCATCGATTGATAAGGTATGGAAGTTCTTCACAGAGCCTAAGCATATAAAACAATGGAATAATGCTTCCGAGGATTGGCATACAACGGTTGCTGAAAATGACTTAAGAGCTGGAGGAAGATTTCTATCACGAATGGAAGCGAAGAATGGAAGCTTTGGTTTTGATTTTTCTGGAACTTATGATGAAGTGAAAACACATGAGTTGATCGCATATACTTTGGATGATGAACGAAAGGTTAATATAATCTTTACATCTTTAGAAAATGAAAAAACTGAAATAGTACAATCCTTTGAAGCAGAGGATGAAAACCCAGTAGAAATGCAGCAATCGGGATGGCAATCAATATTAGATAATTTTGAATACTACACGGAAAAGCATGTAATATAATAATTATTTAAAATTCAATATATGATTAAGGTGTCTTTTATCATGTTTTGGTTGACAGGGATGTACTATTCAAATATAATGAGTGAACAAAATTAAATATACCTAACATACCTGTTTAAGGGAGTAGTTTTAATGTATCATTCAACAGACGCGGCTAATTAGCCTGGGGATGCATGCCATAATTTGGTTACAAGACTTTTCAGTGGATCTATTTTTATGTAAAAATAGACCGTTGAAAAGTCTTTTTTAATGCACAAAGTTGCCTTTGTTACATCCTCAAAGTGTAAAAATGCACGGATAAAAACAATGCAATACGTTAATTTAATTATTCTTAATGGTTACATTTATTAATGCCTGTGAGGGAATATTAATTAATAATGTTTGGTATGAATTTTGATTAGACATCGAGGAGGATACGAATGAAGCAATGGTTTAAAATGAATGTAGAGGAAGTCCTCAAGGAATACCATGTATCGAAGGATGGATTGACCACGGAGCAAGCGGTAAAAATTCGTGAGGAAAAAGGTGAAAATGCGTTACTTGAGGCAGAAAAGAAGAGTGTGCTACAGGTATTCTTGGAACAATTTAAAGATTTACTTGTTATAATTTTAATTGTAGCAGCTGTTATTTCAATGTTCTCTGCTCATATAGAGAGTACCATCGTTATATTTGCAGTTATTATTCTTAATGCATTGTTGGGCACAATCCAACATATTAAAGCAGAAAAGTCCCTGGAAAGTTTAAAATTATTGTCCTCGCCGAACGCAAAAGTGCTAAGAGACGGTAAAAAGGTAGAATTACCAGCAAAAGATGTTGTACCTGGTGATATTTTGCTTTTGGATGCAGGTGATTTGGTGGCTGCAGATGGTAGAATTTTAAGTAATTTTTCTCTACAAGTTAATGAAAGTTCCTTGACCGGTGAATCAACGAATGTAGATAAAAGTGCAGAAACGATTACTGACGATGTAGCATTAGGTGATCGAATTAACATGGTTTTTTCAGGAAGTCTTGTAACTTACGGGCGAGCGAGTGTACTGATAACCGAAACCGGAATGAATACGGAAATTGGTAAGATTGCAGGCTTAATGAATGACACAAAGGAGAAAAAAACTCCTTTACAAATTAGTCTTGATAATTTTAGTAGTAAACTAGCAATGGTTATTATGATAATCTGTGCTTTGGTATTCTTACTAAGCATGTTTCGCGATATGCCCGTTATTGATGCGTTGATGTTTGCAGTTGCTTTGGCGGTAGCAGCAATTCCTGAGGCACTTGGTTCTATTGTAACTATTGTACAAGCAATGGGTACACAGAAGATGGCGAAAGAGCAAGCAATAATCAAGGAATTAAAGGCAGTAGAAAGTTTGGGATCAGTATCTGTTATCTGCTCCGATAAAACTGGCACATTAACTCAAAATAAGATGACAGTTCAACAAATATATATTGATGAAAAAACCTTAGACTTTGATGAAATAGATTTAAAGAATCAATTACATCGGTATTTGCTTTATAACGCAATATTAACAAATGACGCTTCAATTCATAATGGAGTTGCAATCGGAGATCCAACAGAATATGCATTGTTGGAGATGGCTCGAAAGATTAAGGTTTTGGATGAAGAAATTCGTGATATGATGACTCGTTTGGATGAAATACCTTTTGACTCAGATCGAAAGCTTATGAGTACCAAATATGAGCTTCGAGGAATTCCTACCATATTGACCAAGGGTGCATTGGATGTTCTGTTAGGTCGTACCATAAAAATCAGGACATCGGCCGGAATTCGTAATATTACAGAACAAGATAGAATGAATATCCTAAATAAGAATCAAGAATTTTCGGAAAATGGATTACGTGTTCTAGCCTTTGCCTATAAAGAAGTGAATAAAGAAGATACACTTACGTTAGAAAACGAAAATGATTATACCTTTATTGGACTGATCTCCATGGTAGATCCGCCTAGAGAAGAATCAAAAGCAGCGGTTGCCGATGCAAAACGTGCTGGTATTCAGCCGATTATGATTACCGGTGATCACAAAATAACAGCAGTAGCAATTGCAAAGCAAATTGGCATTTATGAAGAGGGAGATTTAGCATACACTGGTGCGGAATTGGATGCTATTTCAGAAGATGAATTAGATAAGAAAATCAAAGATATCACAGTGTATGCCAGAGTTTCGCCTGAGAATAAAATACGAATTGTAACAGCTTGGCAAAGAAAAGGTAATATTGTGGCTATGACCGGTGACGGTGTCAATGATGCCCCTGCACTTAAAAAGGCCGATATTGGTGTTGCTATGGGTATAACAGGCACAGAGGTCTCAAAAGATGCAGCTTCTATGATTTTATCTGATGATAATTTTGCTACAATCATCAAAGCGGTGGCAAATGGTAGAAATGTATATCGTAATATACGTAATGCCATCCAGTTCTTATTATCTGGTAATATGGCAGGTATTTTAAGTGTATTATATACCTCGTTAATGGCGCTTCCAGTTCCTTTTAAGCCGGTACATTTGTTATTCATTAATTTATTAACCGATTCATTACCGGCGATTGCAATCGGGATGGAGCCACCGGAAGATAACTTGCTTTCACAAAAACCAAGAGATCCTAAAACTGGAATATTGACCAAAGAGTTTTTATCCATCTTGCTAATTCAGGGCGGATTGATTGCTATTAGTACGATGATAGCATTTTATATCGGATATCAGCAGGGTAATGAATTTGTTGCTAGTACGATGGCATTTGCTACACTAACTATGGCAAGATTATTTCATGGCTTCAACTGCAGAAGTTCGAGATCCATCTTCCATATTGGGTTTGCTAACAACTGGTATAGTTTATGGGCATTCCTGGTAGGCACACTTTTACTAAATCTTGTACTTTTTGTACCATTTTTACAAAACCTGTTTGTAGTATCTCCTCTTACAGGAACTCAGATCGGATTTATCTATGCATTAGCGATTGTTCCATCTGTCATTATTCAGATTGCTAAGCTTGTTAAAAAGACTGCATAATAATATTAATCATTCAGAGGGAATATATAAGGATTAGTTTTAAGGCATAAGACATAAGGCGATTTAGGTTGAGAAATGAGTGTGAGCGCATATATATACAGATGACTTGCCTTACCCACATGCGTGATAGTGCTCCGCATGAGGCCGGTCTGCGCATCTGCATATATATGCACTCACATTTATTAATTTACTTTATGGGTGACTTATGACACTACACGGTAAAAAAGATTTAATGAATAAATATTAAGCTGTAAATTTATATATAAAAGTTATAAAAGTGATTAAAGCTATAAAAGCTATAAAAGAGAAATAATTATGTTTAATAAAATATAATGATGTTAATTCCCCTAGACGTTAATGATTAGTTTATGCTGGTGGTAACAACATTTTATTTTAATGTACAATATTTATATAGAAGTAATCAGTAATATAAAATTGTATTTTAATTCTACACTAATAAATGGTAAAAGCTTTGAAATCTTGTTATAAACATTATATAATGGAAATAATAAAACACTAATAAATATTTTTAGCCTATAATATAAACAATCAACGAAAGAATATAGTAAGCACCCGTAAAAAAGCAATTACAACAAGGAGGACTGCGCAATGCAAAGAATAATTCCACATTTATGGTATGATAAGGAAGCGTTAGAGGCTGCGAAGGGGTATGTAAATTTATTTGAGAATTCAAAAATTATTAGTACCACAACGATAACGGATACACCCTCAGGTGATGCGGAGATGGTTGAGTTTCAACTGGCCGGGCTTAAGTTCTCTGCAATTAGTGCAGGGCCGTATTTTGCCCTAAATCCTTCGATTTCTTTAATGATTGCCTGTGCAACACCAGATGAAGTAAACCGACTGTATGATAACCTGTCACCTGGCGGTTTTGAATTGATGCCTTTAGGGGAGTATTCTTTTAGCAAACGTTATGCATGGATTCAAGATAAGTATGGTTTGAATTTTCAGCTTTTTTTTGTTGAGAATATGGACGAACATCAAAGAATTAGACCAACCCTATTATTTACCGAAGAGGTCTGTGGTAGGGCGGAAGAAGCGATTGAATATTATCTTTCTGTTTTTAAGGGCTCTAGTTCCGGATATATCAACCATTATTTGCCGGGCGAGGCAACCGATGAGAGAGCGAAAGTAAATTATGGAGAAGTGAATATCGGAGACACGCAATTAATTGTTATGGATCATGGATATGGTGGAGATTTTACATTTAATGAAGCATTTTCTTTTATGGTACTTTGTGATAATCAAGAGGAAATTGATTACTATTGGGACTTGCTTTCTTTTGTTCCAGAAGCAGAACAGTGTGGATGGTTGAAAGATAAGTTTGGATTATCTTGGCAGATTGTACCGTCAAACATGAATGATGTTATGATGAACGGTACGAAACAAGAGGTTCAACGTGTTACCGAAGCATTTCTTAAGATGAAAAAATTTGATTTGGCAGCGCTTGAACAAGCACGCTTAGGAAAAGAAATATAAATACCATAACTAGGTTTTAGATAGAGCTATTACAAAGTGTTTATACTACTATTTGTAATAGCTTTTTCTTATTATATGTAAAACTTGCGGAGTGATTCAATCATTTGACTTATAATTTTTTCCATAATATAATAAAAACTGTCAATATAAATTGCTTTAACCGTATTCCAATTATACATATATTATGTATGTTGATCTATTAAGATGATTATATACAGGAGAATAACAAAGAACGATAGGATGTATGATAAGTGATAGTTATACAGAGGGCAAAGCGGAATTTGTCAAAAAAGTATTCACAATTGGCTAAGGTTTCATATAAGGACAAATAAATTAATATAACACATAAGAGAAGGGGTAAGAAGAGATGAAACGATCGCTCGTAGTAATAATAGTAATAGTTATATTGATATTAGGAGGCTGTAGCTTAAGGACAAAAGACACCTCGGATTCGCAGATTAGCCCAACCGACAGACCTACCACAACACCATATATAAGTCCTTCCACAAGCCTAACTGTGACACCGAGCCCAACCGTGACACCAAGCATAACCCCTGCCGATTATTCTATGGACTATAAGGATGAGACACATAAGTTATTACAAATCGGTAAGCTGGCAATCAATTTTGACTTCCACCATATTGTTTCGGATAATCTTAGTGATGGTATAGAAACAGTAAAGTGTTCTTTGGATAAAAGTGAATCATTAGAAACGAAACATATGACGATTACCGTTCAAATAATGGAGAAGCAAGAATTCCCGACAACACAGAGTATCATCTCTTATCTGAGTACGATGCTTCCTGATTACGAAGTAATTTGTATCTATAACCAGGTAACAGATGATTCTGATATCAGAGGTTTATATTGCGTAACAGGGAATGGATTATCGGAGTATATTGTCTACTATGACGAGGCATGCTATTTGGTGACGTCAGATTATGATAACCTAGAAACTTATATGTTTAAAGAGAATCATCATGCGAATTATTCTGAGTTTATAACTAAAGTAAAATGTGCCAATTCATACATAACGAATGTAAAAGAAACCGATTACTATGATCAAGATAACTTCGTGAAAGCGCATTACGAGATCGATCAAGGAAAAGATAAAGCAAAGTACATTGTAGACTTGAGTATTGACGATGATTATGTATATCATTTTAATTTAAAAAATGATACGGATAAATCCTTGCTTACATTAACGACCTTTGGTGAGGTTTACGATTTAATAGATATTTCGGATGTTAATTTGGATGGAGATGCTGATATCCGTTTTCGAGAGGTAGGGGGAACGATGAACAACAGCTATAATCTCTATGTCTACGATGCTACCACTAAGACTTATGTGAAAGTAAAATGCAAAGAGATGCTCTCGTATTTTACTGTCCACAAGGGTTATTTGTTAAATACTCAAAAAGAGAGTGCGGATTCCGGGGCGTTCCAGAAGCTAGTTTGGGTGGGAAAGCATACCTTGAAAAAGGTTTCAGAAGAGGATTATCATCTGGATTAGAATGTTAAAGAGAGAGGAGATCAGATATGAAGAGAAGATCCAGTTGGGAATGGTATGCGGTAAAGTTATTATTCCAAAGTACAATATCAGGGGAGCCCAATAAAGATAAAATAGATGAACATTATGACAATACATGTAAGGTATATGAAGAACGAATCATTGTTGTAAAAGCACAATCTTCTGATCATGCCTACAAAAAAGCGGATGAGATGGCGAAAAAAGAGGAAATGGAGTATTATAATCTATATGACCAGTTAGTTAAGTGTAGATTTGTTGATTCGTTGAACTGCCAACGTTTATTTGACGATGATATTAAGTCCGGAACTGAAATCTACTCCACTCTATATAAGGAGCCAGTAGAAATGGATACGGAGAAGTTCATCGAACAGAATATACCGGAAGGAAGTGAGGGACGAACTCCTTTATACAATTTTTTAATCAATGAACCATGGTTGTACACCAAACAATAGGTATAAGTGATCTATAAAGTCTAGGCAACTCTTATTGAAACAATTCCAATAAGACATCGCACAACCCAATCTCTACGGAGCGTTTATTGAATAACTCTTAATAAAAAAGTAAAATAGATTAAATAGGTAAAAAGTTTGGTATCAGTAAGCCTTTTACCTTGGCTTGTAAGCATGACAAGGAGGTAAATCGAATGAACAATGTCAAAGTAGGAGCCTTGTTATTACAGCTTCGAAAAGAGAAGGGTATGACGCAAAAGCAGGTTGCTGATTTGATGCTTATTAGCGACAAAGCGATATCAAAATGGGAGCGTGGATTTGGATGTCCGGATATATCCTTATTGAGTAGGCTTTCCGATATCTTTGAAGTAAACATCGAACGAATTTTGGAAGGAGAATTACAAGACAATAATATGGATAATGGTAATCTAAAGAGAATAAAATTTTATGTGTGCCCAAGCTGTGGGAATATAATTAATAATACAGGCAATGCAAATATTTCTTGTTGCGGGCGGAAACTATCTCCACTGATTGCAAAATCCACGGATGAACAACATTCACTCACGGTGGAAGAGATTGAGGACGAATATTATATCACCTTTCATCATGATATGAGTAAAACGCATTTTATATCCTTTGTAGCTTATGTAACAAGTGATCGAATTCTATTGGTTAAACTCTATCCGGAGCAGCCTGCGACAGTTCGATTGTCAAAAATAGTGTGTGGTAAAATTGGTTATAAAAGCAGTGGAAAATTATATTTTTATTGTACGGAGCACGGGTTGTGGGTGGTATAAGATGTTAGAATTTTGTTGCTGATTGTGGTATGAAACAATATAGATTTAAGTAGATTTATTCTAATTATTATCTTTGTAATTATGCAAGAAATTTTATTAGTACTTAAGAGTAGCCGATTTTTAGTAGGCTTATGATATGTTGCGCATATATGTAAATTTATCTTGAGATAAATTTACTATATTATTAAATTGTAGTGAAAAGGAAGTGTTTTTATGAGCGAGCTTACAAAAAAGGAATTGAGAGAGAATTACAAAAACAGAGTGCTAGTTGGTGGTGTATATTGTATTAAATGCGAAGAGAACGGTCGAGCATGGGTGAAATCAACTAAGGACTTGATGGGCCAAAAGAATAAATTTGAATTTTCAATCATGACAAATTCTTGTCTTGATCCAACAATGACCTCTGAATGGAACCAATATGGGGCAAAGTCATTTTCCTTTGTTGTTTTGGAAGAATTGCAAAAGGGTGATATTCAAACGGAGGCAGAGTATAAATCCGATATTGTTACCCTTTACGAGATGTGGATTGAAAAGCTAAAGGATAAATAGATAGTAATACTAAAGGATAAAAAAATAGAAATACTTAAGGATAAATAGATAGAAATACTTTAGGACAAAAAGATAGAAATACTTTAGGATAAAACATAGATTGAAAAGCTTAAGGACTAAATATAGATTGAAAAACTTAAGGACAAATAATATTTGACAACAACATATTATATAACTATAATGAAACAAAATAAATATCGTCGGGAGCTTGTGTACAGGCTGAGAGGAAACAGTAGTTTCGACCGTACCTGATTTGGGTAATGCCAACGTAGGGAATGAACATAGCTAAGACTGATTATGGGATGTACCTACTGGCACATCCTCTTTTGATATTTATCAAATATATATTCAAAAGGAGAATTAATATGTCAGTCAAAAAATTATCATTAGCAGGCGTACTAGTAGCTTTAGGAGTAATCTGTTCCACATTTTATATTCCTATCGGAGTATCAAAAGTATTTCCAATTCAACATTTTATCAATGTTTTATCCGCGGTTATATTAGGTCCTTGGTATGCGGTTGCTATGGCTTTCGTTACCTCATTGCTTCGTAATATAATGGGAACCGGTAGTTTGCTTGCTTTCCCAGGAAGTATGTGTGGTGCATTACTTAGCGGACTATTATATAAGTATACAAAGAAGCTTTTTACTGCATTTATCGGAGAAATAGTCGGAACAGGAATTCTAGGTGCTCTGATCGCTTATCCAATTGCACATATGTTTTTATCAAGTCAGGTAGCTGTATACGGATTTATACTACCCTTTGGCTTTAGTACTTTAGTTGGAGCTGCAATTTCACTAATGCTCTTAGTTTCACTAAAAAAATCTGGAATTTTACAGAGAATGATTCGACAAGAAGTAATTTGACAAGAAAGATATATGATCTACATTCAAACAGAAGGAGAATAACAATTATGAATATCAAAACAATAGAACAAAAAAATACATTAATTGCATTTGTACATAGTTATGAGATTATCATTAAGGATGTGCAGTCTGCTTTGGATTTTGCGATGACTATTCAGTATGAAACCGGAAGTGACATAATTGCAATTAACAAAGACGCAATAACGGAAGATTTTTTTCTGTTAAGAACTTGTTTGGCAGGTGATATTCTTCAAAAGTTTGTAAATTATCATATAAAATTCACTAAGATCGGTGATTTCTCAAACTATCAGAGTAAATCTTTGAAAGACTTCATTTATGAATGTAATCATGGAAAAGATGTATTTTTTGTTGGAAGTGAAGAAGAAGCTATTGAAAAATTAGTTTCATTAGCCCACTAAAGATGACCATATTGTTAAGAAAGTAGAATTATTATTTAAACCTATTTGTTGAATGAATAATAACAAAGCTGTGACAAAACTATATTAGTCCAGCATAAGGCTGTTAGAAATTATAATAAACCAGAGTAAAGATATTATGTAGTCCCTTAATATTATGTAGGTGAATACATTTTAATAATATCGTGACGATTTTGGTGGAATTATATTTGTAACAGCTTTTATAAATTTTAAAAAACTACGATTAATTTAATATTGGTTTATTTGTAATAATCCGGTGCTTTTTTGGCTGTTGCACACGTATTACGTCATGATGTCATATTACGTCAACTCATGCTCTAATTATAATGTCATTTGATCTGGCTTTTGGCAAAGGTAAACTTGTATTGGCATAGCCGAGTGCGCAGGATGCTTTGTCAGTGAATACTATAATAAGAGTGGGGGCTTGATAGAAGGCATTTTCTCCAAGTCCAAATTCTGCATTTAATTCGGATAAGAGTTTTTCCATTGCTCCATTTCTTTGAACAACGACAAATGTCCATTTGAAATCTCCCATACCACTTGGTGCATATTTTCCAGCTTACAAAATTGTTGTTAGAGCTTCCACACTAATTTGTTCGTCTTTATAGCTTCTAATGCTTCTTTCTAATAGTGGTCGAATTTTATCTAATATCATAATCTCTTTCCTTTCATTCATTAATTATAATTATATAATAACGTTGTTTTCCTAATTTACAGGTCCACACTTTTTTGTAACGTAGTAACGAAATAGTAACCATTCGTTCTTTCAACAATGAGCTGGTAATATACTTGAGATGAGTATTGCACTGGTGTATAAAATGCAACTATATTGTACTGGTTATTGGTTGATAGGAAAAAATAATGAGATTCCACCAATAGTAGAATCTAAATATATTAGTAATTTTAAAAAAGAAAAGCATTGATATAGGATATAAGAATTTGATTTCCCAATATATGTGGTTTATAATAATGGTGTATTACATATAAACTTGCATCAAACAATAAACAATACTTGATAACAATTACACACATAATGATAAAATAGAGATATATTGAGAGGGGATTTCTATGAAAAAAATTATTTATGCTTTATCAGTATCAATTTTTCTGATAATTTGTAGCTTGGCAATGAAGGGGACGCATATACAGGCATCGAGTGGATGGACCTATTCGGGGACAGGTACATTTAACGGTTATAAAATTAACTATACCTACACAATGGATATTGATTTTGCTCAACATTTTGTTTGCAAAGACTCATCTGTTGTGATAACCGACTATGTTGGCTCAAGTACTAATCTAGACATAAATACCATTACCGTTCCATACATAACACCGCCTTCCTTGTCTCAGGGAGAAGAGCAGGTTTACCGAGATAGAGCATCGAGGTTAGGATATACCTTTCCAACAACTGTGACTTGTCAAGTTACCGAAATAGCGGCTGGTGCTTTTTCTGACTGTTCAACCATTAATTCGGTATCCTTACCTACTTACGTTCAACTTGATGATATGGCTTTTTTGAATTGTGTAAATCTTGAATCTGTTGATGTTGATACGATTATCAGAGTGGCAGGCAGTAATATTTTTGCCGGTTGTGCTTCGCTGAAAACAGCAACGATTCACTCGTTTTCAAATTATGTTGATGATGTAGGAAATAAATGGACAAATTCATTGTTTTCAGGTGTCCCATCACTTGAGACAGTGAATTTTGAAAGTGGATTAGTTGAGATTGGGGAAGAAGCATTTGAAGATTGTACGGGAATAAAGATGATTACCTTACCATCAACCGTAACGAGTATCGGTTCCTCTGCGTTCTCCGGATGTACTTCGTTAAGAGCGATTGGGTTACCTACGGGCATCAAATCAATTAATCCATCCACATTTTATAATTGTACCAATCTATTGTCCATAACGATCCCGAATGGAGTTACCTACATAGGAAGTAGCGCATTTAGAAATTGTAAAACACTAACTTCAATAGTGATTCCTAGTAATGTTGGAAAGATAGATTCCAATGCATTTAACAATTGTATTGCACTGAAAGAAGTTACTATGCCGACTGGGGCAGTTATTCTTGGAAGCAATATTTTTTATAATTGTAATGCATTACGTGAAGTAAATATTACTGCCGGTGGGCAGTCAAACTCATGGATTGGTGCCTTATTATTTCAAAATAATACGAATATAGAAACCCTACAATTTTCTGAAGGAGTAATGGGAATTACTTCTAATGCCTTTTCAGGATGTAGCAATCTGTTAGAGATAGAAATACCTGATAGTGTATCAGTAATTGGTGCAGGTGCATTTGACAATACTCAGTGGTTAGAGGATCAGGCTCAAAACAGCTTGGTTTACGCTGGGAGAATTGCTTATCAGTATAAGGGTAATCCAGGAGCTGTTAATGGTGGTGCGGTTACTGTACGAAGTGGAACAATAGGAATATCTTCAAATGCTTTTTATGGTAAAACTGGATTGAAGTCGGTCAACTTGCCGATTGGACTAGATAGTATTGAGAGCTTTGCCTTTTCAGGTTGTACAAATCTGTCGACATTATATATACCGACCGGAATTAAATCCTTTGGCTCAGGTGTTTTCGAAAATTGCAGATCCTTATCAACAGTTACAGTAGGTTATAATCCAGCAAAACCATATTTAGACAATACAGTTTTTAGTAGTAACACTACAATTTCAAAATTAATAATTGCAAAAGGTATTACTTCAGTAGGTAGTTCTACTTTTGCTAATTGTTCTAAATTATCTAATGTTACATTACCTACATCAATTGTCACAATTGGTGCCTCCTCCTTTAAAGGATGTACATCACTGAAATCAATTACACTACCAGGCAGTATAACCAATATTAGTGCTTCTTCTTTTGAAGGATGCTCATCGCTAAGTTCAATCAATATTCCGATCAGCGTGAATACAATTGGTAACAATGCATTTTCTAATTGCAATAGCCTGACTTCAATTACTGTAACTACTTCGATATCTACACTGGGTACTAATGTTTTATCAGGTTCTTCTGCCCTTAGAAATGTATATATAGCAAAGGGGTCATCGAATGGATGGAATAGTAATTTATTCACTTATAACACCTATATTACGAACCTTGCATTTGATAATAGTGTTACTAGTATAGGAAGAAAGATTTTTTCTGGCTGTGCAGGGCTTTCAAGTGTGAAATTACCAAATTCTTTGAAAAGTTTGGGTATGGCATGCTTTTATGGATGTACAAGTTTAAAAGGAATACATCTTCCTAATACATTGACCAGCTATGGACAGGAGGATACCTATAATATCGAGATTGGAAAAACACACGATCTTATACCGAATATCACAGCAATTGGTCGGATCACGAAGAAAGATTGGATTTCTGACAATCCCAATGTGATTGGAATTAATACCTATTCGGATAGTTTATTGCGAATCACTACCATTGGACCCGGGACATGCTCATTGATTTGTTATTATACCTATCAAACATATAATACAAAGAAGAATGTATGGGAGGATAATCCCGGATCAGTTCGATTTGTATTTACTGTATACCCAAAGATATTTGACAAAACCGGATTGACAACCATATACGGAAGTATTGGTTCCTCTGCTGAATCCTTTGCTAAGAAGAATGGATTTAAATTCATAGCAGTAGATTCTTCCGGAAAGATTAGTATTTTAGGTGGCTTGGTTTCAAAAATCTCAGCGCAAACTTATTCTGGTAGGCAGTCCACTCCATCATTACAAGTGTACTTGAACAATGCATATTTAGTGAAAGATCGTGATTTTAAATTGGTATATTCCAATAATATTAATGCTGGAACTGGTACAGTAACCATCATAGGAATCGGAAATTACAGCGGTACAATAAAAAAGACATATACAATAAACAGAAAATCAATTACTGGTTTAACGGTTAAACTATCGTCTACCAGTTATACTTACAATGGACAAGCTAAGAAACCTTCCATTACCATAAAGTATGGTATTATTACATTAAAAAGTGGACAAGATTATATTGTTACTTATACTCACAATGTTAAAGTTGGAATCGCAACGGTGAAAATAACCGGAAAAGGAAATTATAACGGTACGATTACAAAAACATTTACCATTAAGGCTCCATAACCCAGTAATACACATGGTATCGCAAGGAAGTAAGTTTTCTGTATTAAAATGGAACAATACCAGTGGATTGGAACAAAGTCGGTGGATCGCATGGTGATACAATTTGTTTCGATTTAAAGTGAGATAATAATAGAATGAATAAAATCCTTACTTTGCATATTGTGAAGTAAGGATTTTTTGTAGATAAACAGGTATAAGTTCTTAAAAGCTCTAATAATAAGTGATTTATTACGGAGCCTTCAGTAGATAAATTGTTGATATAGTACCAATTCCGGTATAAAATAAGACATTGATATTGTTATCTTAATTTGTTATAAATGATACAAAGAAATATATGACGATCAATATAAAGTTTCAATATTGATCTAATTGAGACGGAATGCTAGGATTATCAAATATAGTTTTGAGTGAATCCAAAGAAATTGCAATTTCTCCAAAGGATATTAATAAAATCTATGTTGTTTGTCATGATAATAACCATATCAGCAATTCATAAAGTTATAAGATAGGAAAAAGTTGAGATATAATCTAGAAAAATGTAATACATATCACTAAGTTAGGGGATTTTATTCTTAAGAATTAATTCGCTTTATTACTGATTAAAAAGGAGTTCGCCATGTTAAGAAGTCAAGAACTAAGAGAGAAAGCACCTGAAATGGATCCTCTTCGCATCGGAATGGGATGGAAGATTGATGAATTGTCAAAGCCACAAATAATCATAGAGAGTACTTTTGGACATAGTCATCCAGGAAGTGCACATTTGGATGTTCTCGTAGAGGAAGCTTTTCAGGGAGTTATGGCAAAGGGCGCAAGAGCAGCCAAATATTTTGCAACAGATATCTGTGACGGTCAAGCACAGGGCCATGATGGCATGAATTACTCTTTGGCTTCCAGAGAATATATCGCTAATATGATAGAAATACATGTTGGAGCAACGCCATTTGATGCAGGTGTTTTTATTGCAAGCTGTGATAAAGGAATGCCAGCACATCTTCAAGCAATTGCCAGACTAGACATGCCGGCTGTCATATTGACAGGTGGCATTATGCAAGCAGGTCCTGATATGCTTACGCTTGAGCAAATCGGAACCTATAGTGCAAAATTTGAACGAAATGAAATTACCAAAGAAGAATTTGATTATTTTAAACATAATGCATGTCCGTCCTGTGGAGCCTGTTCCTTTATGGGAACGGCAAGTACGATGCAGGTGATGGCGGAAGCACTGGGAATGGCCATGCCAGGAACAGCCTTAATGCCAGCAACAGCGGAGGAACTTAAGAACTTTGCCACAATGGCAGGAGAGCAGGCAGTCAAATTGGCTGAGTGGGATTTGAAACCCTCATCGATTATGACAAAAGATGCCTTTGAGAATGCGATTATGGTGCACGCCGCAATTGCTGGATCCAGTAATTCGCTAATTCACATACCTGCCATTGCATATGAGCTTGATATTGATATCAATCCGGATACGTTTGATGAAATCCATCGAAATATACCATATATTTTAAACATTAGACCGAGTGGTTTATACCCAGGGGAATACTTTTGGTATGCCGGTGGTGTGCCTGGTATCATGGAGGAAATCAAAGAGTTTCTCCATCTTGATGTGATGACTGTTACTGGAAAAACACTAGGAGAAAACCTTGAGGAACTTAAGAATAACGGATATTATGATACTTGTTATAAGTATTTAAGAGATAGGAACGTAAAAAAAGAAGATATCATAAGAACAGTGAAAGATCCAATTCAGAAAGAAGGAGCGATTGCAATCCTCAGAGGGAATCTAGCACCTGAGGGAGCGGTTGTAAAGCATTCCGCAATATCGAAGGAGATGCTTCACGTTGTATTAAGAGCGAGAACCTTTGACTGTGAAGAGGATGCACTTTCTGCGGTATTAAAAAAAGAGATAAAACCAGGGGATGCAGTAATTATTCGCTATGAAGGACCAAAGGGTTCTGGGATGCCCGAGATGTTTTATACAACGGAAGCAATAGCTTCGGATCCTGAGCTGGCAAGTGCCACAGCATTGATTACGGATGGAAGATTTTCTGGAGCAACGAGAGGGCCAGCGATTGGGCATATTTCGCCGGAAGCCTGCGAAGGAGGACCAATTGCTCTCGTACATGAAAATGATTTAATTGAGATTAATATCACGGCAAGAACCATTAATATAATTGGCATCAATGGACAAACTATTTCCAAAGGTAAAGTGGAAGAAATAATTAGCGTAAGAAGGAATGAATGGAAGAAGCCTGTACCAAAATATAAAAAAGGTGCTTTGGGTGTATATACAAAGCTAGCAGTATCTGCAATGAAGGGTGGATATATGAAATGATTCTTAATTCCAAATCATATAAAGTATTGAAGAACAGTTAATCATAGGAGGATAACATGATAAAAGCAACAGAGGATAACGCATATTACCAATTAACCGACCCAACGATCCTTCCAAAGGCCTCCGGTTTTTTATGGAATGAAAATATGATGATTCAGGTGAATTGTCGTGGATACGCGATAGCGCAATTTATGCAGCCGGAACCGGCAAAGTACTCCCATGCACCAAATTTGGAAGCAAAAACCTTCATGCAACCGGAACAACCTTATTATGCACATCACCCTGGAAGATTTGTATATGTAAAGGATGAGAACAGTGGTCAAGTGTTTTCTGCACCCTATGAACCGGTTCGAGAAACCTACGATAAATACACCTTCTCTGTTGGAAAGAATGACATGTTGTGGGAAGTGGAATGCAAGGGAATATTAATAGAAATGCGTTTAAGTCTTCCCAAAGAAGACCCTATGGAGCTTTGGACCGTTAAGGTAAAGAACTTATCAAATTCCAATCGTAAAGTTAGCATATATCCATATTTTACGGTAGGATATATGTCTTGGATGAATCAATCAGGGGAGTATCATGAAGATTTGCAGGCTATTATTTGTTCTTCCATCACTCCTTATCAAAAATATAAGGATTACTATACGATTAAAGAATTTAAAGATAAGACTTATTTATTAGCAGAGAAAGAACCAAATGCCTGGGAAGTAAATCATGAAGTATTCGAAGGAGAGGGAGGAATCGCAAATCCATCGGGAGTACAACAGGAACTGTTGTCAAAGGGTGACGCACGTTACGAAATGCCGGTTTGCGTCATGCAATATCAATTGGATATGACCTCTGGGGAAGAACAATCCTTTCGATTTATATTCGGGCCTGCTAAAGAGGAAGAGGAAGTAGCAGCAATTCGTCAAAAATATTTTATGAACCTTGATCAAGAGGGTAGAGATGGATTTCAAACAGCGTTGTTAGAATATGAAAAATATATCGCTGAAGGAACTGGTTGTATTGAAATTAGCACTCCGGATAAATATTTTGATAATTTTGTGAATCATTGGTTGCCACGCCAGATGTATTATCATGGGATTACGAATCGTCTAACAACAGATCCTCAGACGCGTAATTATCTTCAGGATAACATGGGAATGAGTTATATGATTCCACAGGTTACAAGAGATGCATTTCTTCTGGCTTTAAGTCAGCAACATCAAAACGGATCAATGCCTGATGGTATTATACTTCATGAGGCAGCGGAACTAAAATACATCAATCAGGTACCTCATTCAGATCATTGTGTATGGTTGCCGATCTGTTTGAGTGCCTATCTAGATGAAACCGACGATTATTCAATTCTTGAAGAAACTATTCCATTTACGGATGCAACGGAAATGGTGACTGTATATGAGCATATCAATAGAGGAATGGATTGGTTAATCAATGATAGGGATGAACGAGGTTTAAACTACATTAAACAGGGTGATTGGTGCGATCCAATGAATATGGTAGGTTACAAAGGACAGGGGGTATCCGGTTGGTTAACAACTGCAACGTCTTATGCACTTTTGATCTGGTCCAATATCTGTGAGAAATCCGGTCATTTTAATTCAGCAAAGATATTTAAAAATGAAGTCGAACAATTAAATTGCATCATAAATCAGTATCTATGGGATGGAGACTGGTACGCTAGAGGTATCACTGATGATAATGTAGTATTCGGTATAAGCGAAGACAAAGAAGGCAGAATATTCTTGAATTCTCAAGGGTGGGCATTGCTAAGCGGTGCAGCCAATGATACACAGAAGAACAAGCTAATGAAAGCAGTAAAGGAACAGTTGGAAACTCCTTATGGTGTGGAAAAATTAGCACCGGCTTATACTTCAATGAGAGAGGATATAGGTAGGGTAACACAAAAATATCCGGGTTCCGCTGAAAATGGAGCTGTTTATAACCACGCCGCTGCGTTTTATATCTTTGCACTTTATAGTATAGGGGAGAAGGAAGATGCTTATCGCTTGCTTCGTAAGATGTTACCTGGTCCAGATATGGAAGATATAATACAAAGAGGTCAATTACCGATTTTTATACCTAATTATTATCGTGGTGCTTATCATCAAATTCCAAGGACAGCAGGTCGTTCCAGTCATTTGTTCAATACTGGAACAATTTCTTGGTATTATCGATGTCTCATTGATGGATTGTTTGGATTAAAGGGCAATACTGAGGGTCTTAGCGTTAACCCCCAATTGCCGGCAGATTGGCCATCAGCTTCGGTAAAGCGTAGCTTTAGAGGCGCGGAATTACACATTAAGATTATTCGAAAAAATGGAATTGATGAACAAGAATTATTTGTTGATGGTAAACCTATTGAAGGCGATACAATAAAGAACATTAAAAAAGGGATTAGTTATAAGGTATTAGTTTACGTTAATTAGTAATTTGTTTTATATTGTAAATTTGTTGGAAATTTTTATTGCTATTTAATAAGTATAATTAGTGTTGTTAATATAAAAACTATAATTACTAATAAGACTGTAAAAACAATAATATTATCAAATGCGCCTAGGATTGTATCATTACATACATACTAGGCACTTTTTTAATCTTAAATTGATATTTACCACTAACATAAATTTATCATTGAAGTTTAGTATACTTGGAACAAAAAATAACATGAAATTATTGTAACGTTTGGTAAAAAGTATTTAAAATAATCTGTAAATTTATCCTTTAGCTAATAAATAATAAAATTGTAAAATTATTTAACATAAATTTCACATAAGTTTTTCAAAATTGACACAAAGTTCAATTGAATTTCAAATTTATGTGTGATAAGATTGTTAAGGTCGAATTTTGTTTGATTAATTATGTAATTAATTATGTTATTAGTGAGTCAAAGGCGACCAAATACATATATCATAATGTAAATCTTATTGAGAATAAGATTTAATGGAGGAAGACGAGATTATGAAATCAAAACCGGATAAAATAATGTCATTATTATTGGAAATTGCGCAAAATATGAAGGAGTGTGGTGATTCATTCAGCTCTTATGAAATTACTACAGATTCTGATTTAAAAGTATTTGCGGAGAAGATTAAAGATTTCGAGAAAAAGGGAGACACTGTTGTACATGCATTAAATGTTGAATTAAACCGCGCATTTATTACACCACTTGATCACGAAGATATTTTGATGCTTGCTGAGAAAATGGACGATGTAGTTGATGAACTAGAAGAAATTGCACTTTATTTTGATATGTATAACATGGTTGAAGCAGATGAATATATCTTAGAATTTAGAAAGAATATTGGAATCTGTACTGCAGAACTTCTAATTGCAATTGATTTCTTAGCTACAAAGCAGATTAAGAAAATCAGAGAACATACAATTAATGTAAAAACACATGAAGAGATTTGTGATAGTACTGAGCGTAAAGCAATTAGAGAATTGTTTACAAAATATACAGATGCGATCAAGTTAATTCAATATAAAGATTTATATGAAATGCTGGAATCTTCGGTAGATGCTTGCCAGGCTGTTGCCAAAACTCTTGATATCATCGTCATGAAGAACCTGTAGGAGGACAAACATGTTAAGTACAGTTACAATTATAGTTATTGTTCTTCTGGCTTTGAGTTTTGATTTTATTAACGGTTTTCATGACACTGCTAATGCGATTGCTACTACGGTGTCAACAAAGGCATTAAAATTAAAATATGCTATTATTTTAGCAGCTATTTTTAACTTTTTAGGAGCTATATTATTCACTGGAGTAGCAAAGACTATTGCAAGTGAGATTGTTGATTTGAAAACTGTGGCGAACGGCTCAGCAGTAATGATGGCAGCAATGATTTCTGCAATATTGTGGAATTTGATCACATGGTATTTTGGAATTCCAAGTAGTTCCTCCCATGCATTGATTGGTTCTCTTGCTGGAGCAGGCTTAGCCGATGCGGGTGCTTCAGCCATTAGAATTCATGGCTTTGAAAAGATAGTAATCTTTTTGATTATTTCACCACTTGTGGCATTGACTATGGGTTTTATAGTGTATAGTATTATTAGATTCGTTTTTAAAAATGCTAATTTGGGAAAAGCAAATCATGGCTTTCGACTATTTCAAATTGCAACAGCTGCAATGCAGGCGTTTTCCCATGGAACTAATGATGCTCAAAAATCAATGGGTATCATAACGATGGCACTGGTAAGCTGTCGTGTTCAAGATAATATGACAATTCATCCTTGGGTACAAATTTCATGTGCTTTGGCAATGGCATTAGGTACTTCAGTTGGTGGTTGGAGAATTATTAAGACAGTTGGTACTCAGATTATGAAGTTAAAACCGGTTAATGCGGTAGCAGCCGATCTATCCTCAACTATTATTATACAGGTAGCAACCTTAATGCATCAGCCGGTAAGTACTACACATGTTATTTCCTCATCGATTATGGGTGTAGGTTCTGCATCTCGTGTGAAGGGTGTAAAGTGGAGTACAGCTAAAAAAATGCTTTCAGCCTGGGTTACTACCATCCCAATTACTATAATAATATCAGCTGGAGTTTTTTCGATTTTTAAACTTTTCTTATAATATTACATAAAACTACAATTAAGTTTGACAGAAAATGATGTTAGGATAATTTCTAGCATCTTTTTTAATTGATTTGTATAAAATAATGACATGCTAACCAAATATGCTGAAGTAATAAAATTGATTAACATGTATTATAATTCATGTTAATAATAAGATTTGAGGTGTGGTATATATGAAAAAATCACAACGAATTTTTGTAACGAATGTATCGATTCTTATAGCGGTTATACTTAACACATTACTAGGAGTAGGTAACATCTTATTTATTCCTTATCAGAACATTAGATGGTTACACCAAATAAAAGATTACTATTCGTTCTTAACGCCAAATGATCTTGCAATTCATAGAATGCTATCAATTATTGTAGGCTTTGGATTCATTTTTATAAGTTATCGGCTATATAAAAGAATGAGAATTGCATGGGCTATTTCAATTTGCTTATTGGTTGCCTCCGTGATTATGCATACATTGAGCAATAATCAAATTGCATACCATATTGCTTTCATTGAAGTTATTGTCATTTTAATTCTTATGATAAATTATAAGGAGTTTAGGAGAGCTTCAAATCCATTGAGCTTGCGAAGTGGTATGTTAATGGCACTCCTTGTTTGTCTTATTATTCTAATTAATACCTTTTTCACAATCTTTGTTTTGCGGGTAAGAATTAACAGGTTAGATGATATAGGGTATGTCATCAAAAACACGCTTAAAATGTTATTCTTTTTAGATCCATATATTATTGGAGTTATTTCTAAACGAGAGTTATTCTTTATTAAATCATCAATAGCTATAAATTGGATCGGTATTATAACAATGATAATCTTTGTTTTAAAACCTTTAGTTTATCAACCGATTATAACTGCAATTGATAAAGAAGTAGTTAGAAAACTATTACATCAGTATGCAGATAATCCAATCTCTTATGTTGCAGTTGAAACTGATAAGAAATATTATTTTGGAAAAAATGTGGATGGTGTTATTGCTTATGTGATAACTGCTGGTGTAGCTGTATGTGCCGGCGATCCCGTAAGTTCAAAAGAAAATATGGCTTTACTTATCACTGAATTTATAAATTATTGCAAGGAAAATGAACTAAATATCTGTTTTTGCCAAACGCTTGAAGATAATCTTCCTTTGTACACACAATTGGGATTTGGATGTATAAAATATGGTGAAGAAGCAATGTTCGATTTTGAAACTTATAAGCTTTCTGGAAGTAAGACGGCAAAGTTAAGACAGGCTATCAATCATGTGGCTGCCTTTGAAATTACTGTTTCAGAATATAAACCAATGGAAAAAAGAGATAAAAATATTGAGAACCAGATACATCACATCTCAAAAGAGTGGTTGGATAATAAAAAATGCAGTGAACTTAGTTTTATGCTAGGTATCATTTCATTAGATAATCCTATGGATAGAAGATATTTTGCGGCATATGATAGTGATAATAATATGCTTGGTTTTATTGTGTTTATCCCTTTTGTAAACGGGAAAGGGTATTATGCGGATGTGACCAGACGTAAACAAGAGGCGCCGATTGGAGTGATGGAGAAAATTACAATAGAAGCTTTTGCTCAAATGAAAAGAGAGGGTGCAAAATGGGGTTCACTAGGACTTGCACCGCTTGCTAATGTGGCCAGTGATGGCAAAAAGACCAGTAAAGCGCTAGAGTTTGTTTATGAAAACTTGAATAATTTTTACGGTTTTAAATCATTACATCAGTATAAGAAAAAATATGGACCAACTTCGTGGGAATCCAGGTATCTTGTATTTTATCCTAAGATATTTACACCAAAAATCGCCTATTCGGTAATAAAAGCTCAAAACCCAAAAGGAGTAAGTGATTTTATTATGACACAACTTAAGTCTATTATTAATAAATAATTCTTAATAGTTCAGTTAATGTTATTACAGAATCGTTGTTACTAATTCCCTGGCAGATAAGAATTATAAATGGGTTATATTTAGTCTGAGCGAATTGTCATAGATTAATATCCTTATATGGCCAGGGATTTTTTTAAATTAAAGAACTTGAACACGATAAGCAGGGCTCTGAGGAGGGATGCTCATGGTCTGAAACATAGCATGCTCCACATTAACTAACTTTCCGGGTTGGATAGCTCCCAATGGGATATTAACATCATTGTGATCTAGTATTTCTGTTGTTTCTGAAATGGTAAATCTCATCTGATCATATATATCATAAGGATTACCTGTAGTAAGGAAGCCATTGATTACATCGACATTTACAACACGATCGATTGTAACATCAACAGAAGGTTCATCAGATAATATTATGATTCGGTATGCGTTTGACTGTGGAGGGATACTTCTAGTCATAGCAGAAGAAAATTCTGCATCAATACGCATCCCGTTATTTAGATCATTTAAATCCATAGCTTCACCGTATTCACTTATTATCATTGTGTTTCTATTAATGTTTAACCTTATTTGATCAAAGTGGTTTTGGTCTTCCTGATTAGGTACTTGATAAGATATCAGAATATATCCGGTTCTTTTATTAATAGCATTTACTTCTTCAATGATTGCATTTTCAACTCGAATTACATTTTCACTTAGTAATTGAAGTCCCTGTGGAGACGTAATCATATAATCCATTTATATCCTCTTCATTATAAATTATTCTATATATTATATGCTACCCGTACGAGAAGTTCCGCTGTATAATGAAAATGCTCAAACATGAATGATAAAAGAAAAATTGGTTAGAGTGAAAAATTAGTAAAATATAAAGGACGTGACAGTGATTAAAGAAAAAATAAAAGTTGTATGTGAGATGGAGATTACATTAAAAATGATTGGTGGTAAATGTAAACCACTAATTTTACATCATTTAATTGAAAATGGCAAAAAAAGATATAGTGAACTGAATGCAGTAGTTTATAATATTCCGAAAAAAACTTTGACTATGCAGTTACGAGACATGGAAGCGGACGGACTGATTGAACGAACCGTACATACTGATGCATCCCCGAAGGTAGAATATTCCGCTACAGAATTAGGCAAATCATTATATCCTATTTTAGAATTAATGTGTGAGTGGGGATATAAGAATATCAGTGATCGATTTGAAGTTACGAATGGTCAGTGTGACTGTGAGGATTAATAGGATGCCAACATGTAGAAGCAACATGTACCTAAGGAACATAAATGTGCCTTCTTGTATTATTTCTACATAGCTTTATAATAATATTATTAATATTAAGAAAGTGAAGGTAAATCCTATGGAGAATTTCGTATTTTATAGTCCTACCTATTTTGTATTTGGTAAAGATGAAGAAAATAATACTGGTAAATATGTAAAACGATTTGGAGGAAGTAAAGTTTTAATTCATTATGGTGGCGGTTCCGTCGTTCGTTCTGGACTTTTGGATAGAGTAAAAGCTTCATTGAAAGCAGAAGGAATAGAATTTGTAGAACTAGGTGGAGTGCAGCCAAATCCTAGAAGTGGACTCGTATATACAGGTATCGAACTATGTCGTGCAGAAAAAGTTGACTTTGTCCTAGCGGTTGGAGGAGGGAGTGCCATCGATTCTTCTAAAGCAATTGCCGCTGGTGCAATTTATGAGGGCGATTTTTGGGAGTATTATCAGGGGAAACCAGTAACAAAAGCGCTACCGATTGGTACAATTCTTACTATATCAGCTGCGGGCAGTGAAGGTTCTCCGGACTCGGTAATTACTTATGAAAATGGAATGTATAAACGTGGTGCATCCGGTGAGGCCTTCAGACCAAGCTTTTCTATTTTGAATCCGGCATTAACCCAAACCTTACCACCTTATCAAATTGCCTGTGGAATAACTGATATTATGGCGCATTTATTTGAACGATATTTTACCACAACGAAAGAAGTTGAGGTTACTGATAGAATGATAGAAGGTTTGTTGCTCACAATGATTCATGAGGGACCTCGTGCAGTACAAAATCCCAATAATTATGATGCACAAGCAAATATAATGTGGACTGGTATGATGGCTCATAATAATTCTTGCGGAGTTGGCAGAGTACAGGATTGGGCAAGCCATGATATAGAGCATGAACTTTCTGCAACCTACGACTGTGCACATGGAGCTGGGCTTGCAGTAGTATTTCCTGCATGGATGAAGTATAACATGAAGCACGATATCAATCGTTTTGCACAGCTGGCTGTTCGAGTGTGGGGATGTCAGATGGATTTTGCAAATCCGGAAAACACTGCAAAAGCCGGTATTGAAGCATTAAAGCGCTATTTGAATTCCATTGGTATGCCATTAACCTTTTCGGAGCTAGGAGCAAAAGAAGAAGATATTGAAAAGATGGCACATACCGCAAGTTTCGGTGATGTTCGTCAAGGGACCATAGGCAATTTTGTTAAATTAAAGGAAGAGGATATAGCGAATATTTATCGCTTAATGCTATAGATATCCGTATGAGGTTAGTATGATACAAGATTTGATCAGAAAACTATATTCCCGCATCATTATACGAAGGGTTATAGGACTGGTTTTGAATTTGGTATGATTGGTGTGGGTTTATTTGGCGCAATATGGGGCATTGATTATAATTTAAAACTGCATTTTATGCATTCATTCTGCTTCCTGCACCATACATCCTTTCCGTATATAAAAAGGAACAGGAAGAAGCAAAGTTTTTTACACAGCTGTTAGTGTATACCACAGCAGTATCTTTTATAGGATATATCTTTTTAGTTGGGATTACCGGAGTTTAAAAAGTTACGATTTTAAAATTGGGCTGATATAAATTTAAATCTTTAATCAAAGTGATGGTTATTTCATTGTACTCTACTGGAAATGGGGTGATAATGGAAGGAATGGGCATCATTAAGGATAGAAGTATTTGAATTTGTGTCGGCTCTTTTTGCGATGGTTTTAAAAGTCAAAGAGAAAATGAAGATGGATATATTATTATTATTTTGCTATTAAATTAGTATCAATTAAAATGATTTATTTTAATATAAATAAAAAAATATATATTCATAAAGTTAAATATTTACATTGATTAATAATAGTGGTAATATACGCATAAAATATAAACCCTTACACATGTATTTAGTTAATATAATGGGTGAGCAGAAAAAAACAGTAAAAAGTCAGCGAAAAAAGTAAGAAACTAAAAGTAAACAATTAAATCTTGTCAATAAAAAGTATGTAATTAAAGTTTGCAATAAAATGAAAACAATAATTAGTAAGTAATAATTAATAAATCAGTAATAAATAAAAATTAAGTAATAAAAATTAGGTTGATAAATGTAAATAATTAAATCTAAAAATATCAAGTAATAATATGGACAAATTTATAAATATCTACATAGTAATGGAATGAATTATTAGCGAAATTCATATGTGGTTTACAAAAGAAATTATTAATATACAAAGGGGATTGCCATGAGCAAAAGTATCTATAACTATAAAAAAGCGGATTTTGTATGTACCTGTATCATTTTTGCCGTATGCCTACTTACTACGGTTTATAATTTTTCCGGCAAATCATTTTCTGAAGGGATGGATCTTTCAATACCAGTATTTATTACTTCAGCCATAGTCCTTGCCCTCTTCTTTATACCAGTACCTAGTAGAGTGAAAGGATTTATCTATAGTTTGATTATCTTAGCAGCCTCAATTATTGCCTTGATTGATGATCCGTCAGATCAAGGTACCAATTTTACAATTTCCGCTTCTATTGTGGTCTTATGTTTGTACTACTCTTCAAAACTATTAATTATCTATGCTTTTATATTAAATGCAACTTATCTTATCATTTTTAATATTGATAGTAAAATATTATTTAACATGGAGAGACCGGTCAGTTTTTTGTTATCAAGTTTATTGATGATTAATAGTATGTTCCTTGTAATATATTTCTCAAACCGATGGGGGAGCAATATTATAATGAAAGCTACTGCAAAGGAGCAGGAGGTTAATGATTTGGTTTGTAAATTACAGGCAACCTTTAACAGCGTGGAAGATACATCTTCTGTACTAATTAAAAATGTATCACAATTGGATAAAAACATGAATTCGATTGTGGAATCAAGTCATGATACTAAGAATACGATGCATGAAATTGCACGAGGTACAGGGCATCAGGCTGAAAATATCTACGAAATAAATATCAATATGACAGATGCAATTGGACAAGTGAATTCTACAAAGGAGATCTCAGGAAGGATTTCTTCCAATTCTAAACTGATTTCTAAAAAAGTAGCAATAGGCACCGAAAAGCTTCAAACAATGAATAATAAGATGAAAACGATTAATAAGGCAGTTAGTGCAGCGCTTACTACGGTTACTGTTCTTCAGTCAAACATAGAGGAGATTAATAGCTTCTTAGATGGGATTTCGCAGATTTCAGAACAAACGAACCTTCTATCTTTAAATGCCTCCATAGAATCAGCTAGAGCAGGGGAACATGGAAAGGGCTTTGCGGTTGTTGCAGGAGAAGTAAGGAAGTTAGCAGCACAGAGTGCTCTGACAACAACTAAAATTCAGGAGATTACGGGTGTTATTTCAGAAAAATCAACGGAAGCGGTTAACACAGTTAGTAAAGGCGAGCAGGCAGTAATTGCAGGTAATGTTGTTCTTAATGAAGTTGGTGAATATTTCGCCGACGTGGAGAGTGCTATTAATGAAACGTTTCAATTATTAGATACAGAAAGTCAGAAGATAAGCAATATTTTGGAACGATTTATTGAGGTTCAGGAACGAATTGGTGGCATGGCCAGTATTTCAGAAGAACACTCTGCATCAAATGAAGAAATTCTTGCCACTATAGAAAATGAGAATAGCGATATTCTCTCGATTAAAAATGCAATTGAAGAAATAAAACATATGTCAACATTATTGAATGAAATTATTCTTAGCAGATAGTACCCATTGTTTACATAGTAGTTTAAGTTAGTTTACTTGCATATAATAGAAAGATAGTATTAATGGGAATTGAGGGGATTTCTATAGAACAAGGAAATTCAACACAATCAACCTTTCGTGATAATACAAATCCCTCAAAATACTTTACTCATTTCAACGTATTCTTTCATCTTAACGTTCCATGTTCAATCATGGGAGAAAAGAAAATTGCAGCTGATAAAGTGAAAGCAGAAATTATAAATCATCAATTTGTTCCGGCCAAAGAGGAAGAAACAATCCAAGAGCAAATAGTAATCGAAAAAAAAATACTGTTTGATGGAGAAATTGATATCACTATCGATTTTAACTGTTTTAAAAAAAGAAATAAATTGTATGGAGTTAGACGGAAGTTATTTTTTAATCATTTTATATTCGTTCCACTTGAAATCAGTGATGAAAAGACTGGGAGTTTGCAATGCACTGTAGAAGATGTAACATATAGTCAAATCAATAGAAGAAAGATGAAAGTTACGATTACATTATTTGTAGAATATACAGAGAATCAAGAATTATAACGTAAAGATTAACATGAATAAAATATACAAACGAACAACGAACAACCAGCAACGATCAAAGGTTATAAATATTGATAAAAAATGATATCAATGATAAAATATGATACTAGTTATTAAAAAAGTCACCTAAGCTAATTGAAAAATGTACAGGGAGGATATTATGATGAATGAAAACGATAGTTCCTATACAAAGATTGATGAATATATTAATCAATTTCCAAGTGATATTCAGGTTATATTAAACGAGATCAGAGAAACTATTCGTAAAGCCGCGCCTGAAGCTATTGAAAAAATTAGTTATCAGATGCCTTGTTATTATTTATATGGTAATTTGGTGTATTATGCAGCATATAAGAAGCATATTGGTTTTTATCCGCTACCGAGCGGTATTGATGCATTTCAAGAGGAATTATCTCAATACAAGAGGTCAAAGGGAGCCGTTCAGTTTCCGCTTAATCAACCTATGCCTTTGGATTTAATTCGAAGAATTGTTCAATTTAGAGCTGTAGAAAATTTACAAATTTCACAAGCTAAAACTTCTAAAAAATGATTTGTTAATATGTTACATTTATCAAGCTACTTGAACAGACTCCTGATAAGTAGTGAGGCTAATATTTAAAAGTGTATGATGATGCGACCTGTAATTTGGTCGCATTTTTTGCATTTTATCAGTAATTTTTATAACATATTGGTTGGAGTGTCAAAAGGCAAATTCATAGATTTATGTTGTGAATGACACCTCAACCAATATTTATTTTTTGCATCCACCAACATGTAATTATTGGCAAACATAATTCATACTGTAAAGAATAAGTTTACATGTGTCTTGTCAGATGAAAATACATGTGCTATAATCGAGCCAATATCCGTAAAGAAGGAGGATAATAAAATGGATGCAATCATAAAACGGATTAAAGAGCTTAAGAGTGAGAAGGATGTAGTGATTTTGGCTCATTATTATACAGATGGGCAAATCCAAGCTCTTGCAGATTATGTAGGTGATTCTTATTATCTTAGTAAACTAGCTACTGAGGTTTCACAGAAGACAATATTGTTCTGTGGGGTATCATTTATGGGGGAAAGCGCTAAACTACTTAATCCACAGAAAACTGTGATTATGCCTGATAGCTATGCGGATTGTCCGATGGCTCATATGGCAGATATAGATAAGATCAACGAAATAAGAGAACAATATGATGATGTTGCAGTTGTTGTATACATCAATTCAACGGCAGAAATAAAAGCTCATTCTGATGTATGTGTAACCTCAGCCAATGCTGTAAAGATAGTAAAAGCATTACCAAATAAAAATATATATTTTATTCCGGATGGTAATCTAGGTCGTTATGTTGAAAAAATGGTTCCCGAGAAGAATTTTATACTAAATGATGGCTTTTGCCATGTTCATACAAGTATATCAAAAGAGAATGTGTTAAAAGCGAAGGAGATACACCCGGATGCCTTAATTCTAGCACATCCGGAATGTACTTGGGAACTTCTTGAGTTAGCTGATTATATTGGAAGTACATCCGGCATTATAGATTTTGCTACAAAAAGTGATTCACATTCATTTATCATTTGCACGGAAATGGGTGTTCTTTATGAATTGGAATTAAAAAATCCAAATAAAAAATTCTATTCGGTAGGGCATAGACAATTCTGCCCAAATATGAAACGAATAACGCCCGAGAAATTACTTGATCAATTGGAAAATATGAGCAACGTGGTGGAATTAACGGAAGAGCTTTCTGCAAAGGCAAACTTGCCTTTGAAGAAAATGCTCGAGTTAGCGAAATAAGAGGTGAATTATCATGATGAAGGAAGCGGATGTTGTAATTGTTGGAACCGGTGTTGCTGGATTATATTGTGCACTTAATATACCGGAGAATAAGAATATAATATTGATCACCAAAAGTTCCTTGGAGATGAGTGATTCCTATCTGGCACAGGGTGGAATCTGCGTATTAAAGCAAGAAGAGGATTATAATAGCTTTTATGAAGATACGATGAAAGCAGGACATTATGAGAACAATCCGGCTTCGGTTCAAAAGATGATTCGTAAATCACCCAGTATCATACGTGATTTAATTTCTTACGGTGTAGGGTTTGAGCAAAAGGATGGTAGATTATTATATACGAAGGAGGGTGCCCACTCGACTGCTAGAATTTTATATCACAAAGATATAACCGGTCAGGAAATTACTCAAAAACTTATCAATCAGGTTAAAAGTAAGAGTAATATCACAATTATGGAATACACTGAAATGATTGATTTGATTAGTTTCAATAATCGTTGTTCCGGTATTATCGTCCGCACAAAAGAGGGCGAACTTCAGAGAATAGATGCTCATTATACTGTATTAGCAAGTGGTGGAATAGGAGGGTTATATCAAGATTCAACGAACTACCCACATTTGACAGGCGATTCTTTGGCAATTGCTGTTAAACATAACATTGTCTTAAAAGATGTTAATTATATACAAATACATCCGACGACACTATATTCTAGAAAACCGGGAAGAAGATTTTTGATTTCAGAATCAGTACGTGGTGAGGGTGCGTACCTTTTGGATGGTAATAAGGAGCGGTTTGTAGATGAGTTATTACCAAGAGATTTGTTGACTCAAAAAATTATTCAACAGATGAATAAAGAAGACAGTAGACATGTATGGTTATCGCTTGCGCATTTGGGAAGCGATATGATAAAGCAACGTTTCCCTAACATTTATCAGCGTTGTCTAGAGGAAGGAATTGATATTACGGTGGATTGTATTCCAGTGACGCCTGCACAACATTATTTTATGGGTGGAATTGAAGTGGACCTTCACAGCAAAACCTCAATGGAACATTTATACGCAGTGGGCGAAACGAGTTGCAACGGTGTACATGGAGCAAACCGTCTTGCAAGTAATTCTTTATTAGAAAGCTTGGTATATGCCAAGGAAGCTGCTTATCAAATTGAGACAAAGTTTATGAAAAACAAATCAGTAAAACCCAAGGTTGATTTTGCGAACTATGAGAATTATGATCATATTTTGACAAGAAATAAAGAAATTGTATTAACTGAGATAGAAAGGGCAAATCAAAATGAACAACGAAATAACATTAAGATTAAATGCGGATGATCTAATATTGCAGGCATTAAAAGAGGATATTACGAGTGAAGATATTACCACCAATGCGATAATGCGTGAGAATAAAAAGGGAGAGGTTCAGTTAATATGTAAACAAGACGGAGTAATTGCAGGACTTGATGTGTTCTCTCGTGTGTTTACAATTTTAGATCCCACAGCGCAGATAAAAGTCTTAGTTAAAGATGGTGATGAAGTTAAGAAGGGCGATATCCTAGCTAAATTGACTGCTGATGTAAGAGCCCTTTTATCTGGTGAAAGAACCGCATTAAATTACTTACAGAGAATGAGTGGCATTGCATCTTACACTCGAACAATTGCCAATATGCTAAAAGGCAGCAAAACGAAATTATTGGATACACGAAAAACCACACCTAATATGAGGATTTTTGAAAAATATGCTGTTAAAGTTGGGGGAGGTTATAATCATCGCTATAATCTATCCGATGGTATTTTATTAAAGGATAATCATATTGATGCAGCGGGTGGTGTAAAGGAAGCGATTCGTATGGCAAAGGAATATGCCCCTTTTGTTCGTAAGATAGAAGTAGAAGTAGAGAATCTGGATATGCTTCAACAAGCGTTAGATGCTGGTGCTGATATTATTATGTTGGATAATATGAGTACTGACGTAATGAAGAGAGCGGTTCAAATGGTCGGAAATCGTGCAGAGACGGAATGCTCCGGTAATGTTACTAGGGAAAGAATTGCTGAATTAATCGATATTGGGGTTGATTATATTTCCTGTGGTGCATTAACACATTCTGCTCCAATCCTAGATGTCTCTCTTAAAAATCTTAAAGTATTAGTGTGAAATGAAATGCACAAACTAATTCAAAGGGAAGGCCTGTTAAGGTTAGTGAAAGAAGTTATTTTATATAGAACATCGGTAGTTAAGATTGGTATAAAATATAAAATACCTGCTTTTGATTCAATCAAAAGCAGGTAATATTAACACGAAAAATTATAGTGTAACAGCAATTAATTAGTTTTTATCTTTTTTAATCATATCAGAAATTGGGAAATTCCATTCAGGAGTTTTGAACTCATCGTTTTTATTGTATTCTTTATGGTGTCCACCATCGAAGCAAACTTGCTGCTTTTGAAGTAATTTCATGCAAAGATAAACTACGGATTTGTCAGTATATTCTGAGAATTCTTCTTCATTTCTAAAGCCTTCAATAGGAGTACCAATATCATCGATGTTTGCATCAAAAACTGCTGACCATTCCAGCTCACAGTATACTGGCTCATTAAAGATTTCAATGTCGGATCTGTCAGCTTCTCTTATATTCTTACCCATTCTGTGTTCATCAAAATATCTTGCTACCATAGGAGGAAGATTTGGAGTAATCATTGGTTTGTTACAGCCAAAGTCAACCTTAGTATATGCTTTAAATGGAATGTGAACAGTTGTATCTCTTATGGTTCCTCCGATTCCATGACCTTTAGAGCAGAGTCTAGAAGCGTATTCAATATTCTTTCTGATGTATCCTTCTATAAACACTTTATCTGTTGGAGGAATATATCTACACTGAGTTAAGAAAACCTGTTTTTCAACTCGTTTAATTTCGTATGCAGTGTCATTTAATTTAATCTTTGCTTCAGTATCGATCTGAATAACAAATTCAGCGAGTACCTTAGGAATTTTAAATTCTCCACCAAACCATGGATAGTTCTCAGCATTTGTAAGAGTATCAGACTTGAGAACAGCTGCATTACAAGCTGGTTCACTGCCTGAGCAAGGTAAGCAATTAGAATTTGTGCTGCTCGTATGAAGATTACCCATAATATTACTCCTTTATAATTATAAAATTTAGATATCAAATTTCATATCCTACAATATAATATTCAAGTAACTTAAAAAAGTACTCATATTTTCAGGAATTTAATAATATTATGTCGTAAATAAACATATTAACACATTTGATGCTTAGTATATTGAGATATAACATTTATTTTATCTATACCTAGGTGCATAATAGTGTTCCTAATTATATTATAAACAAGAAAATCAAAAAAACGTGTTCTAAGATTAAGAACACGTTTTAACGATAGGATTATTTGCACAAATCTCCAACGACTTGATTAATTAATGCTCCGTCAGCTTTACCCTTAAGCTTCCCCATAACACCTTTCATAATCATGCCTTTATTTTTTGTGGCAACAGCGTCAGCACAATTAGAAAGAATAAAAGTTCTTATTTCTTCTTCAGACATCATTGCTGGAGCATATTCTGAAATTATATCAAAAGTTGCTTTATACCCATCTTTTAAATCTACACGTTCCTGCGGACAGGTTTCTAATTGCTCTTTAACAAGCTTTAGTTCTCTTAATATGGCACGATCAACTAGCTCTTCAGGAACTGAATCACGACAACCTTCATCAATAGCAAGTTTCTTTGTAGCCGAGACTAATGTAGAAATGGCATCCTTACGAACCTTGTCCCTGGCCTTCATGGCTCCAACCATATCTTTTTGTAGTTGTTCTAATAACATAAATTTATACCTCCTAGAGTTATGAGTATTTTTATTTTGAACTAAGTTCTTTCATTCATCAACTAGTACTTAGTATATTGTAAATAATGGAATGAATCAAGATGTTTTTATACTAGGACTATCTTATAACATCAAATTCATTGATTGGAAATAAACAATTAAAATATTTTAATCCAGTGCATTACAATATATTGACTATATTATAAAATAAATGGTAATATAAGTATTTAATAGGAGATGAAGTAAATATTGGTATAAAATTGTTATTTATGCATGTGTTAGTTTTACCAATGATTTAATAAAATTCAAAGGATGGGATGTTAATATGGAACAAAGAGAAGGAAAACGTGAGATTGAATTAAAACAAAATGCTGTTGCTACTAGAATACTATGGATTTCAGTATTTTTAGGCGTGATATGCAATTATTTTGGGGGATCACCAATTAATGTTATTGTGGTACTACTTACGTTAGGATTATGTGTTGCCGTTCTGTTTGCATTTATTTCGATCAAAAAAGTAATGGTGTCATGGACAAAATATATTGCGTTATTTGGATTGATATTTCATGCGGTGCTGATAACGTTAGTGCATCATAGTTTAAATAGTATATTTCTTTTATTTTTTAATCTGATCTTTATTAGTTTATTTCTAAATGTTTCCCTAATTATCATAACTTATATTGCCAACTTAATCATGGTATTTTCCTTTTATATAGCATATGGAGATAAGATGTATGTAGGGTATGCAAATATTCAAGGCATGTTAATCATATTGTTTTATATGTTTCTGGCATGCGCTATATTATTTGAAATGGTTCGACTTATTACAAAGCTTCAACAAACTACCCAAAAGCAATTTCTAGAAGCTTACGAGAACAGAAATACTCTAAAAACAGTCTTAGATAAAATGACTGATTCAATTAGATTTCTAAAAAACTTTTCTGTGGAAGTAACAAAAGATATGAATAACGCGGTAGATACTTCTGAGGAAATGAGTGAATCCTTTAACGAAGTGGCCTCTAGTGCAGAAGAACAATATTCTATTACGGAATCAATTCACGATTACATGAATATTAATTCGAATCATATTATGACAATTGTTGAGGATACAAATGAATTAAAGCAAATTGTTGTAAGCAATACCCAATTAATTGAAAGTGGTAATAGAACTTTACAAGGTATGATGCAGCAATATGGACATTTGACAAGTATATTTGACGAAACCGCAGAATTAATTGAAGAATTTAATAACCAGAATAAAAATATTGATGAGATATTAACAAGTATTGATGCAATTGCACAGCAGACTAATTTATTATCACTGAATGCTAATATCGAAGCTGCAAGAGCCGGAGAGCATGGTAGAGGTTTTACTGTAGTAGCTGATGAAATTAGAAAACTGGCAGATAGTAGTGCACATAGTGTTAATATGATTGGACGAATTTTGCAAACACTAATGGATAAATCGAATGAGATGCAGCACAAGATTAGCGTTGGTCAAGAACTAATGCAGAAAAATAGAAAAAATAATATTAATCCTATGAAAGTTTTTCAAGAAATAATTAACTTTAATGAAGTAGTTTTAAAAAATACTGACAATGTACATAGAAAAATCGGAGAATTGAATTCAAATAGTAGTATCGTTGTTAATCAGACAAAAGAGATTACGGATTCTACAGGTAATATTTCGAATGCTATCAACAGTATTGTACAAAGTGCGGATTTTCAAAACCAATTGCTCCAGAATATTTCAAAGAGTTTTAACGAGTTGGAAGGTTTAATACATCAACTTAATTATATGACAAATGAGATAGTATAGTGGTGATTGTATATAAAAAATCATTATAGGTTGAAAAATTCACTAAAATAGATTAAGATGATAATTAAGTACAAATATTGTCGTTATATATACTTATAACTGCCACTTGTGAATAGATTGGAGGTTATTATGGCTAAAATAAATAGTGTATCAAATGTTGAGCAAACGAATTATAACACTGGAGCGCAAAAGACTACCGCCCAGAAAACGAATTTTGAATCGTATTTGGGAGAATCCCAAAGCTTGGAACAAATATTTGACAAGGCTGCAAAAAAATATGGGATTCCAGTTAATTTATTAAAGGCGATTGGAAGACAAGAATCTAATTTTAATCCGAAAGCTCAGTCCCATTGTGGAGCACAGGGAATTATGCAATTGATGCCTGCTACGGCAAAGGGACTTGGAGTAAAAGATTCCTTTGATCCAGAGCAGAATATTATGGCGGGAGCAAAATATATTGCTGCCAAGATAGAAAAGTATGATGGAAATGTTAAGTTGGCTTTGGCAGCATATAATGCCGGCAGTGGTAATGTCGCAAAATATGGTGGTATTCCTCCCTTTAAAGAAACTCAAAATTATGTTAAAAAAGTAATGGGTTATTATAATCAAGGAGATGTCAAAATCTCCGACAAGTATAATTATGCATCCAATTCCAAGAGTGCAGACAACTTAGTAAGTGATGAAAAACCACTTCATGTTGCTTCAGTAACCATACCAACTATCAATTATAATAGCTCTCAAGTACCAGTAACTGCTCAAGATGATTCGATTGATACCTTACAGGATTTGGATTCTGTTTTTTCTTATGACGATTATATAAAATTATTGGACATCTTATTACAAGATGATGATGAGAAAAAAACGGAAGTCGATGAGAAAAACAGTAAATCCAATTATTCGGATATTACTTATAATCCTACTGTTTTAAATCTTCTTATGAATCAGAAAAAAATATAATTGAGTATTTGAATTGGAGACATTAGAATGAAACAGGAATTTCTAGCAGAAATATTACAACATAAGGACATGAATGGCGCATATATTGAACCTCCTTTTAATGTAGAAGATGTATTCGGATCAAAACGGGTGAAAGTTAAAGCTACGTTTGACGGATTAGAATATCGTGGATCCATTGTAAGAATGGGCGATTGCTTTATGTTGGGCATGACGAAAGAAATTCGCAATAAGATAGGGAAGGGTTTTGGAGATATTGTTGCAGTTACTGTTGAGAAGGACGAAGAAGAAAGAACTGTCGAAATTCCTGAGCAATTCCTAGAAGTATTAAATGAGAATGCTGAAGCAAAAGTTACTTTTGATAAATTATCTTATACAGGAAAAAGAGAGTATGTACTTTGGATAACAGATGCAAAGAAAGAGGAGACGCGTAGTAATAGAATAGAAAAAGCGATTCAATTGCTCTCAGAAGGAAAAAAACTGAGGTAAATGATTTTGATTTTTGAAATAAACAATACTGAGATAAAAAATAATAAACCATTACTTAGCAAAAGGTAATAGTTTATTATTTTTTTGAAATGAGGTAGTTATAAATTAATATGCAAACTCCACCGTAATGGATGCTTCGATTTGCTTGCTACCTGGTTCAATTGGTGTAGAATATGCTTCTCCTCTAGCAGCAAATACAGGTGAAAAAGGAGAGGGTGAAACGGTGTTTTCCGTTATTTTAATAGGAGTTGGGTTAAACATAATTCGTAAACTTGCTGAAATGGTTTTTGCTTTTTGAAATGCATTATTTAATGCTATAGTAAGTGCTTGCTGATAATAGGTATCTGGGTTGGCAATTTCAAAATTAATAAAATCTACTACGTTTGCCCCATTGGCTACCGCTGTATCAATGATCATTCCTACTTGACCGAGATCGGTTGTTCTGATTTCTAATATATTTCGAACAGAATATCCGCGATCTATTCGTTGACCGTTTTCATAATCATAAATTTTCTCAATCTGATATTGATAAGTTTTAATATTAGTTACACCAAGTTGTCGTAAGGATTCTAATATCTGTTGGCTAATCATTGCATTATCGGTCTGTGCTTTTGTTACATCTTCTCCTGTAGTTTGAACTCCGAGACGAAGAATTGCCAGATCCGGATCACCGCTGACCTGACCTGTCCCGACAAATATCATTCTTCTTAATTGATGCTCCTCCCTACTGTTTGGCATTGTTTTACTCCCTTCTTTGTTCTGTTAAATATATGTTGGATTATACTAAACATGCATATAAGCTTATCCAATCAATATAAATTATTTAAAAAATCTTCTTTCAAATAATCCGCTTCTACGCTTGCTAACAAAATTATGAAATGGTATATTTGATTTATATGGTAGAGTATACTAGCAGGAGGATAATAATCCTCCGGGTAAAAAGGAGGATTTGAAATATGAAATTCAACCCTAACAGCGGTTTTTTATATACTGTAGCGGCTGTTGTCATTGTATTTGTTATAGCCCAGTCTTTATTTTTTCTGATTCGAGCGTATAAGAGAGCAAAAGTAATTGGTATGGATATGTCACAAATTCGTAAAGTAATCGCTTCGACAGCAATATTTACGATAGCACCGGCCATATCTATCTTACTAGGAGTGGTAACTTTATCAAAATTTATAGGATTACCTCTTCCATGGATTCGATTAAGCGTAATAGGAGCAATTACCTATGAGCTTCCTGCTGCAACAACAACTGCGAAAGCACTACATATTTCAATTGCTAATACGATATCTGACCCGATGGGATATGCAGCAATTGCGTGGGTTATGACCTTAGGAATTATGCCGAGTCTGGTTCTGGTTCCGATTTTATTAAAGAGAATACAAAGAGGATTGCTAAAAATCAAGAAAAATGATAATAAGTGGGGGGATTTATTTATTACTGCCATGTTTCTTGGTATGATATCAGCCTTTCTTGGCTTGGTATTTGCAGATGTAAGAAGTGGTCTTGCAGGATGGATACCGATATTTGTATTACTATTTTCTGCACTTTTAATGGGTATCTGCGGTGTGCTAGTCAAGGTATTTAAATTAAATTGGTTGTATAATTATGCACTTCCAATTAGCATGCTTGGGGCGATGGCATTTGCCGCGATTATTACACCAATTATTCAATAAGGGAGGAGGAAGATAGCATGAATAAAAGGTCTTATGATGATATGTCACATTTTTACGGTAAAATATGGATCTGGACTGCATTTGTAATTTTAATGTGTGTCCCTATCTCAATATGCGTTTATTATAATGCTTGGCCAGGTTTGACTCCTGTATTCAAGGGGTTAATTGGAGTAGCACCGATTTACTGGACTGTAGGAGCAATTGAGGTTATTACTTATACACCAATGCTAGGTACCTGTGGTTCCTATCTTGGTTTTGTAACTGGTAATCTAACGAATCTAAAGGTTCCAAGCGCTATTAATGCTATGGAGAATGCGAAAGTCAAGTCAGGAACAGAGGAGGGTGAAATTGTTTCTACTATTGCAATAGCCACCTCTTCGATTGTTACAACCATTGTGATCGCAGTAGGAGTATTATTGATTGCACAGCTCACTCCTATATTGAACTCTCAAGCTCTTAAACCGGCTTTTGAAAATATCCTTCCGGCATTGTTTGGAGGGTTAGCGGTGGTATATATAAGTAAGAATTGGAAGATCGCTATGGTGCCATTATTTTTTATGATAATTTTGTTTCTTATTGTTCCTACACTTTCAAGCTATATCGGAATTCTTGTCCCTTTAGGTGCTTTGATTGCGATTAGTTCAGCCAGAATTTTGTATAAAAAGAATATGATATAACTCTATGTTTCTGCACAGTGAATGAATAAAAATTCAAAAAAGAAGGATATAATATGGGATTTTATATTGGAATTACGTTATCGGTACTGTTCGTAATATTCGTAATAATAATTTTAACAAAAGCCATTCTGTTTCGTCCCAAAGTACATACAAAGGTAACATATGAACCGTTATCCTTAAATCAAGATAGAATTATACAAAACATGAGTGATATGATACGATGTAAAACAATCTCATATCGAGAGGAAAGTCTGGTAGATCGCCATGAATTTAAAAAATTTATCGAACTCTTGGAGGAAAGATACCCTACAATGCATGCGCTTTGTGAGCGTATCTTTGTTGGAAAAACTGGATTGTTGTATCATTGGAAGGGTAAGCAGGAGGGTAAGCCAGTTGTACTAATGGCACATTATGACGTGGTTCCAGTAGAAGAAAGGGCTTGGGACAAACCTGCTTTTGATGGAATTGTTGAAGAGGGTATGATATGGGGAAGAGGTACTCTTGATACGAAAGGAACTTTATGCTCAATAATGGAAGCAGCAGAATACTTGATTTCCAGCGGTTTTAATCCGGAAAAAGATATCTATTTATCCTTTTCTGGAGAAGAGGAAATTGATGGTGATACCACAGAGGAGATTGTTTCCCAATTGGAAAATCGTGGAATTGAACCTGCCTTTGTTCTAGATGAAGGAGGTGCGGTTGTAGATAATGTCTTCCCTGGTGTTGCGAAATCCTGTGCGTTAGTGGGGATTGGAGAAAAAGGTAGTGTTAATATAGAATTTACTTTACTTAGTGAGGGAGGACATGCTTCAACTCCACCAGTGCATACAATTGTAGGAACATTAGCTAAGGGAATCGTTGAAATTGAGAAGAAGCCCTTTCGCTCTCAGTTAACAAAGCCAGTAAAGGAGATGTTTAATACCTTAGGCAGACATTCCGGTTTTGGGTATCGCATTTTATTTGCAAATCTATGGTGCTTCAAGCCATTATTAGTTAAGATTTGTCGCTTGTCCGGAGGCGAATTGAACGCAATGATGAGGACAACATGTGCAATTACCAGAATGGAAGGAAGTAGCGCTTTTAACATTCTTCCGCCCAAAGCCAGTGTTGGAGCTAATCTGCGACTCTTGGGTACGGACACTGTTGAGAGTGCAAAAGAATATCTATCTAGGATAATCAAGAATGATAAGATATCAATTGATATTGTAAATGGTATGAATCCTTCCATTTGTTCAGATACTAGCAATGAGGAATGGTTTAAACTTAAGAGAGTAATCAATAATATTTGGCCTGAGGCAATTGTAGCTCCCTATTTGATGATGGCATGTAGTGATTCAAGACACTATTGTGCTATAACGGATCGGGTTTACCGTTTTTCAGCAATGGAACTAACGAAGGAAGAACGTGGTATGATTCATGGACATAATGAAAGAATAAAAATAGAGAACTTAATAAAAACAGTTGAATTCTATATCAAGTTAATTCAAGTATGTTAATACAGGAATGTTAATGAAGGAGTATTAGTACAGGAATGTTAATACAGGAATGTTAATGAAGGAGTATTTTGAATACAATGGAGGAACAATATGAAAAAACTAATTTTAGTTACATCGCCGCCCGCATGTGGTAAAACCTATATTTCAAAGCAGTTATCAAAAACGTTAAAGCATGTAGTATATCTAGATAAGGATACCTTGATTACCTTATCCAAACAGATTTTTCAAGTGGTAGGAGAGCCCTATAATCGGAGTTCAAAATTCTTTGAAGATAATATTAGGGATTATGAATATGAGACGGTTGTAGCACTTGCAATGGAAGCATTAGAGTATGATGATATTGTATTAATCAATGCACCATTTACTGAGGAGATCAGAAACCTTGATTATATTAATAATCTTAAGGTGAAACTGAAAGAGAAAAATGCAAGACTTGTTGTGGTTTGGGTTGAAACCTCAATTGAGGTTTGCAAACAACGTATGTTAGCACGTAATTCGGATCGTGATACCTGGAAGTTGGAGCATTGGGAGGAATATATTGCAAGTTGCGATTTCACTGTGCCAACATTGCTGGATGATCCGAACATTATTGATGATTTGTTGATTTTCAAGAATTCATCAGAGGAAGAATATGAGGAATCAATGAATAGAATCGTATCAATTCTAGAAACAACATAGTTATTGTAAAAAATAATATGCTTTTATTTCAAAAATGAGATATTAATTGTAATTAATAAAACTTATTTTAAGTTATACCTAATAATCTAAAAACTTATACTTCTTAATAACGAGTAATAATTTGAAAAACCTGTATATATTTACAATAATACAGTATATTTTACTACATAATATACTTATGTAGAGTTAATTTTTAAGTATTTATAAATATTTTTTAAAAAATTTCAATTTAGGAATTGACAACTGTAAGGATTCATGTTACTTTTTACTCATCGAAGGCGATCAAACTTTTAGAGTTAACTTTAAAAGTGATCGCCTTTTTTCGTACGCTATAGCGTACGATTGAGGTGAAATGGATAGAATATATTTCACAAAAAAATATACGGAAAAAAGGATGGATAATTATGGAGATCAGTTTAGGAAATAGCGCATTTGTCATTATGTGCTCCGCATTAGTATTTTTAATGACACCAGGATTAGCAATGTTCTATTCTGGAATGGAGAGAAGAAAAAATGCATTGAATACTTTAATGTCATGTTTCTTCATCTGCGGTGTTGCATCTGTGTTATGGGTAATTGTGGGCTATTCCCTATCTTTCGGCACAGATCACGCAGGAATAATCGGAGGTTTTAACCATTTGTTTTTTGATGGAGTTGGTGCTAAACCTAACGAAGCATACTCTGGCACGATACCGGAATCGTTATTTGCAGTATTCCAGATGATGTTTGCAATAATTACACCAGCATTGATTTGTGGTTCTCTTGCAGGAAGAATGAAATTCTCAGCATTATTCTTCTTTGTAATTGCTTGGTCAATCATTGTATATTATCCATTAGCTCATATGGTATGGGGCGACGGTGGTTTCTTACGTAATCTTGGTTCTGTTGACTTTGCAGGTGGTAATGTAGTTCATATCAGTTCTGGTGTATCCGGTCTGGTAGCTTGTATTCTGTTAGGAAAAAGAAGAGAGTTTGGAATCGTATCCTATAAACCTCACAACATTCCTTTTGTTGTAGTTGGTGCTGGATTATTATGGTTCGGATGGTTTGGCTTTAACGGCGGTAGCGCATTAGCAGCCGATGGCTTAGCAGTACACGCAATCATTACTACGAACACTTCAGCAGCGATAGCAATGTTATCTTGGATGTTGATTGAAAAGGTATTACATGGTAAGCCAACCGTACTTGGTGCAGCGACGGGAGCTGTTGTAGGCTTGGTAGCGATTACACCGGCGGCAGGTTTTGTTCCAGTATGGGCTTCTTTAGTGATTGGAGCTGTTGTAAGTCCTCTTTGCTACTTCTTCATCACGAAGGTAAAAGGCAAATTTGGATATGATGATGCACTTGATGCATTTGGCTGTCACGGAATTGGTGGTATCTGGGGTGGTATTGCTACTGGATTATTTACACAGAAGTCAATCAATCCAGTTGCCCAGTGGGATGGTTTGGTGTTTGGTGAGACAAAATTATTTGGCGTTCAGTTAATTGCAATTGGTATTACCATTGCATTCGCTGCAGTTGCTACCGTAGTAATTGTATCAGTAATTAAGATATTCATGCCTATTCGAGTTACTGAAGCAGAAGAAGCATTTGGTCTTGATGTTACTGAGCATAGTGAGTCTGCTTATCCATCCTTTACTGGAATGGACTAATGGATATTTGGATCCTACTTCCTAGTATCCTGAGATTTAAAAAGATATAAAAAACAATTTAAAACTAATTTATGCCTGTGACTTTAAGTTTGCAGGATTTGAAAGGCATAGGTGTTCAAATGAAAAAAATTGAAGCTATTATTAGACCAGAATGTCTCGAACCGTTAAAGGATGTACTGATCAAACATAAAATCAGTGGTATTACAATCAATCAGGTATTTGGTTGTGGGAACCAATTTGGATTTACTGAGTATATCAGAGGCAATACAGTTATTATGAATACCAGACCTAAAACAGAAATTAAACTAGTTGTTGCAGATGAAAGATTGGAAGAAATTATTGATTTAATTACTGCTGTAGCGGCTACGGGCGAGTTTGGTGACGGTAAGATATTCGTAAGTGAAGTAACGGAATGTATCCGTATTAGAACAAAAGAACGCGGGATTGATGCACTATAATAATTTGAATTAATAGTATGAAGAAAAGACACTTCAAATGTTGTGTAGAAATATTTGAAGTGTCTTTTCTTGTACGTGAATATAATTAGATAGAAAGAGAATATAAAGTAGCTGTATTCAATTTTGAGATTGACAAAAAAATAACAAAGCGCTAAAATATAGGAAATAATTAACACCCAAGTTAAGGATGGAGGATATACCATGAAAATCAATGAAGCAAAAGAATGCATTAAGGAATTATATTTAAATACCACCTGTGTGACCGCATTAGTCAGTGAAAGAGGCATTGGTAAGTCCTCCGCCTATCAACAATGTGCAAAAGAACTTGGAATTGGCTATATCAATTTGTATGCTGCAGCATTAGAAGGCCCTGACTTTATGGGATTACCGGATAAGGATAAAGAACATGGGATTACAGTATATCTTGCACCTCAATTTCTACCAACCAATCAGGCGATTGAGAAAGGATTATATCCTCCAAAAGGAATCATGGTGTTAGAGGAGATTAACAGAGTTCCAAGTGACACGGTTTCTGTATTGTATCCTTTATTACTGGAGAAGAAAATTAATGGGCATGACATAGCTGACGGATGGGCGATCGGTGTAACTATGAATCCGGATACCATGAACTATATGGTCAATTCCTTGGATGATGCTATGATAGATAGATTTATCTCAATTGAAATCACAGGCGATCTTGATGATTATATTCTATATTCACTTATGAACAATCCTAATGATGATGTTCTAGCATACCTTCAAGCATGCCCTGATATGCTTTTGGTAGTGAAAAAAGCCGCGGATTCTACAGCTTTATCTAAATATCCCACTCCGCGTGGATGGACGAAAGTGCAGGAAATACTTAATAATTGTAGATTAGAAGAAAAGCTAATACGTGAATTAATTGCCGGTATTATTGGAACGCAAGCGTCTTCCTCATTTTATGGATATATGAGAAACCGAGAAATTAAGATTCCTTCCACACAACAATTACTTGAAGACTATTCAAGGGTAAAAGAAGATATTATTAAGCTTATTAGTAATAAGAATATGGATATTCTCAATTATATTATTAAGAAAGTTGTTATAGGTATAGCAGATTATACAGTGCATTATTATAATGTAAATGAATTTCTACGAGATCTACCAAGTGAATTACAAATTTTATTTTTAAAGTATTTAACAATGCAACGCAAGGATATATGTGAAAAAGTAATGGAGCATTTAGAAAACCTTGAGAGTATTAGTGACATAATGATCGATATTATGATAACTGACGAGGAGTGATAGAATGAATATTCAGGACGTTGTCATGAAACTATTATTGGAACATCCTTTCTATGGTTATGTAGCTTCTTCTGTTTCAATGGTAGAGACAAATAAGATACCTACGATTAAAATGGCTTCCCTTCCAGATTTGATTATTTACTACAATCCGATATGGTTTCATAACTTATCGAATACTCTTAAAATTGGAACGGTACTTCATGAGCTTTTACATGTGATATTAATGCATCAGTACCGCCGAGGGAACAGGGAAATCATTTTATGGTCCATTGCTTGTGATATGGCAGTTAGTGAGATGCTTTCTGTCAAATATATCTTACCAGATGCAATAACTTTAGATCTAATTGAAAGAAAGTTGAAAAGAACAATTCATAAAAATCAAAATGCTGAGTATTATTATACTTTATTAGTTGATGTTGATAATTTTATTTCCTTTATAACAGTTGAAACAGACAGTATTTTAATATCAGAAGATGGAAAACAAATTAAAGGACAGAAAATATCTGAGGAGATGGCATCTTTAACAGAGATTAATGCTTTGAAAAATAATTTGGCTCAAACTTTTTCAGATGCAAAGACTGAGGGTGAAGTACCGGAGGGTTTAGAAGAGCGTATTGATGAAGTATATAAGGATATCCGAATTAATTGGAGAGTGATATTAAAGAGGTTTTTAACTGGGCGCGGAAGGATTATTACACGTAAATCGTATAAGAGGCAATCAAGAAGATATGAAGAGCTGCCAGGAACGAAGCGCTCAGTAGGTGTTAACGCCTTGATTGCAATCGATGAAAGTGGATCAATTTCCGATGCTCAAGTGAAAGAATTCTATCACGAATTAATTGAGATTAATAAAATTACAGGAACGACAATGCTAGTAACAAGATTTGATACCCAATGCTCGCAACCTGTACCACTTAGTACCTTTATAATCGACCAAAAAAGATCAAAACGAGGGGGAACCGACTTCAAGCCAATTTTTCAACTTGCAGATGAAAGGAAGATACCTCTTGTAATTATTTTTACCGATGGGGATGGTGAAGCACCGATTAATGCTAATCAAAATACTTTATGGGTGCTTTCGAAAAATTCTAGAAAACCTGCAACCTTCGGTTATTATATAAATTTTGAGGAGTGAATGTATGCCAATACAATATATATTGATCGGTGGGCAACTTATTATTGATAAACTTGTGTTTTCAAAAGAACTTTTATTACCTGGCAGTACATTAAAACGGTTGTTACAGGGAGAAGAATTAGGAATGGGCAGACAGCCAGAGATCAAAAAAGCAAATCAGTTCGTGATTATAGATTTTGATAATGCAGGTGATATAAAATTGGATGAAGGGTTTTATGATTTGTTTAAAAATTTAAAATTAAAATATAAGGAAAAGCTAAAGGGTAAAGTTGTGATAAGAATAACAGCATTAACTTCCTATCATGTAAATCTAAATCTTAATGCAGAGAATGAAAAAATTATTTATGAAGGATAATAGAAAGCGAATCAAATATAGGGCTTGTATTAATAAGTAACAATAAAATAGAAAGATGTTATATACCTTACTTGGGGTAATATAACATCTTTCTATTTTAGATTTATTATTGTAATAATTAAATTTTATAAATAGGAAGAGATTAATCTGATTGACATTATATATTCTGAAATAATTTGTTATTATTGAATCATATGCCAAAACTGATTTAAGCTAAAAGAAATATATATTAAGCAACAAGTTGGTTAAATCAAATGTTTAAACTGATTTAATCTGATGGAAAACATATATTAAGCAATACTTTGTTCTAATAAAATCATAGTTAGTTGTCTATAGAAAGTATATAAAATAAAAAAATATTAATTGACTTTGTAGTAATGAAAGCATATAATAATATAATTGGCATAAACAATTGAAGTACAGAATAATTCTACTATACTATATCATACAACAAACAAATTGTCAATACCTATTTTAATAAAATTGAGAGGGTGATAATCATGGACGAATCCTTTATGCTTTTCCCGATGGCACTGTTAAACCAACATATTATTACAGAAGTCAGCAAATGCAATAGCTATACTGATCGATTTGGATTGAAACTGTCTGAACAGGATATCGGTGTACTGGTTGAAAATCGCAAAGAATCTTTGCAAAGAAGTGGAAGAATTGAATTTGGTGGAGGAGTGATTCAAAAAATCATTCAGGAATTCGCCGATTCCCCTTACATTTATCAAGATGTATATTTGGATACGATAACTCAATTACAAGATATTTTTTATCATTATAAAAATGAGTCTCTGGACGAACTTACGGATGATGAGTTAATTAAAGTCATGCGAAAATACTTTGATGAAGTATGTCATGGTTCATTAGAATACTTAAGTACGACTGCATTAGAAAATCATTGTAGGGACATCCGTTATAGGGTCAAGCAATATAGTGAATCGACCGGATATGAGGATAATTATGAAGAATTTTTGGACTGGGATAAGGAGGATTAATGATGTTGCCATTAGAACGGATCAAGCTAATACAAGAGAGTGAACTAAAACAGGAATTTTATTTCCATTCGTTTTTTCAAGTTCTATGCGATAAAAACCTGATTGCTCCTTCCGCAGTGGAGCAAATTCAACTTGGATTAATCGACCTGTTATCAAAGGAAGTTGATCGATTTACCAATTGGGAAAGTTCTTCTGTTCCAGTTGAAAAGGCACAGGATATTTTACGTTCAGTAACGTATTCTATCGGAGTGTATTTAAAATCAATAACCGATATTCAATGTAAGATCGATATCTTAACGCAGGAGAGTATGACAACGCTCTTTTATCGTGGAATGGAGGAGGTTAGTAAGCTAAAAAATGAGTGTAAGGATTTGCTAGATTGGAACATCAAGAATTATAAGAAAGTAAATCATATAGCTTATCAGGACACGATATTAGAGGGATTGCCGTTGTTCTTTCATGATTATAATATAGAATTTTCTGCAGATGAGATGGCAGGAAGTATTGATTATCAACTGTTTCATTCCGTGGAAGGCTTGATTGGGGTTGAATATATTCATGAATATCTCACACGATTAAAACTTGAGAATGAGTTTTTATTAAACTTCCAGGAATTTAACATTGAGCGATTGATGAAGGCCTTTCATAAGGATTGCGAACATATGCTGATTAACCTATTTGAATTAGTAATAACCAATGCATTAGGTTGTGAAATGGTTGGAGTATCAATAACGGAGCTAGTAATTAGAGAAAGTGATTTGGAATGGCTTATTGATAAATTAACTGTACTTAAGAAAGAGGAAATTATCAAACTACTTATGATTACATTAGAGCGTTTAAGGGATAAACTTCCAATGCAACAAGAATCGGTTGATTATTTTAAAGCTAGTCTACCTGAGTTAGCGGGTAGAATATCTTCGAATCTTCAACATAATACACTCAATCAAATATTTATTACTAATGAAGTTGTTTTGGAAGAATTGGAATACTTCGAGGATGGAATACCAATGGAGGATGAGGAATTACGAAAACTCATTGAAGAACTTGAAGAAATCACTTTTATTCCTGACAAACTTGCACGCATTAGAGAAGCGGTAAGTAATATGGAAGATTGGAAGGATATATTAAGCGAAAGTTTCTATGGGGATGAATTAATAGAACTGTTTCATCTACTCACAGATAAGGAAAAACATATTCTTGATACTATTCTACACGAAGAAGCTGGGCTTGAAGAACTATCGGATTATGTCCCTGACCAGGAGTGGAAAAAAATCTTTTTACAGCTTGATAAATAGATATTGCATGTGGCCATACAATTGAAATAATAAAACCTGCTAAGGCTTAGTAAAAATAATAGCTACTAAGCCTCAGCATAAAAATAGAACTGTTAAGACTTAGTAGTTAAAAATAGTTAAGCTTGATTAAGGTGTCAAAAGGTCAGTAAGTTACTTCATCTTACTAATAATGTGATTCAATTTTTTTGATTAGGTTATTTACTTTTTCTAGTGTAGGAGGGTTTTGTGGAAGAGGAAACACAGTGCACGCACATGCTGCTGTCGCCGCTGCAAAACGCACGATTTCATCATCATTCATGTTCTGTAGAATGGCGTAGATACAACCAGCCTTAAAGCTGTCCCCGGCCCCAAGAGTACTTACTACATCAATAGAATAAGGTTTGAAATGCTTTGGCTGGCCGTCATTAACCGATTTACGTCCATATTGAATATCCTTTGCACCCAGGGTGAAAATAACTAGACCCTTGGTGTTTTCTATATATTTATGAAACAGCTCATCACGACTAAGATTTGGATATTGACTTGATATAAACTCATTCGAGATTACATTCACTGTGCAGTTCTTATGTAACTCACTGTCATAGCTGCAATCAATGGTGACATATGGAATGTTATTGTTTTTACAGGTATGTACTACTTTCATCGTCATGTCTTCAAACCAAGGATCAATGCCTACAACTGTAGAATTTATGATATCGTTCTCTAACGGTTCGTTCCAGCGTTTCAATCCATCCGAATAGTACTCTCCAAAGGTACCAAAAGGAGTTCGGGTATTCTTATCGATAATTACATAATCCTCTAAACCATCGAAGGATTGATCCAAATATAACCTTGACGTATCCACACTCTTATTCTTATAAAAGTCAATAATCTTTGGATAGGTATGGTTTCCCATATAGGTGCCATCCATAATTATCTTGCATCCATAACTGGATAATACAGTAGCCGCAGTTCCTGTTTCACCACCCGGCAATGAATATCTTTTTTTAATCTCGCCATAAGTATCCGGTTCGGGATAGGCACCTTTTAATAGGAAACTGTTTGTAATTAATATCATTCCATACAAATACACATCATACTTCATCTTATATCCTCCATTGTAAATAAATTTTGGTTATAAAAAATTGTAATAGGGTCAGTTCATGACAGCATCTTACAGATGTTAATTTTATACTATCTTAAGAGTTACTAAGAAACAAGGTACAATCTTATATAGAAAATGTTGTAAACAATAACATGTATGATTTTAATATGTAAAAATCTGAAATAAAATTGAAAATAGGTTGATTTGACTCTTAGCATTTGTTAAGATGATTAAAAATGCTGTAGAATAAGGTCAGTTGCGTATATCATTATCATATAGCTGATGCTATCTGATAATATACAATAGCCAAGATGGAGGATAAGATGAATACCTTTTTATTTGATTTAGACGGAACTTTATTACCAATGGAAAGTACCGATAAATTCCTTGAAGTATACTTGAAGGCAGTCGCTGTAAAGATTATTCCGTATGGTTATGACCCTAATGTATTTATTAAAGCGTTAATGACCGGTACGAATTATATGATTAAAAACGATGGAACAATGACGAATGAACAAAAGTTTTGGGGTGAATTTGGTAAGATACTTGGAGTAGAAGTTGAGGGATTAGTAGAAATATTTGATGATTTTTATCAAAATGAATTTGAATTAGCAAGAACTACAACCTCTACGGAACCACTTATTAAAGAATGCATAAAATTATTGAAGGATAAGGGTTATGCAGTTGGTATCGCAACGAATCCGTTGTTCCCGAAAGCAGCAGTTCATAAACGAATTAATTGGGCTGGCCTTAATCCTGAGGATTTTGATCATATTACCACCTATGAAGTTAGTTCTTACGCGAAACCAAATTTGGATTATTATAAGGAAGTACTCACAATTATGGGCAAGCAGCCTGAGGAATGCATCATGATTGGAAATGATGTATTGGAAGATATGTGTGCGGCTGAACTTGGAATGGATACCTTTCTGTTAACGGACTGCTTAATATGCCCAGAGGATTTAGAAATAAATCACCTAAAGCAGGGTAATTATCAAGATTTATTCGATATGATTCAGAAGCTTCCTAATATTGCTTAAGTTCATAGTTTATATTAAAATAATAAAATAGTGCTTCGATGAAAGGTAAGGATCTTTTCATCGAAGCACTATTTCATTATATGTGCCTGGCGAGCACGTTCTAACGAGTGATTATTAGTAATCCAAGAAAATTTGGTGAATGAGAAATACAAACCGTTACCAGTCAAAAAAGTCTACATTCTAAAGTGTTGGATGATTGACATTATATCGAATGATGAGTATAATATTTGTGTACCTGTAATACAGGTACACAACAAACAAGTATATAACTGAGAGGGATGTTTTAATGGCAATTCGGAAAATAAAGCGTCAAAGCGTAAGTGACCAGGTGTTTGAGCAATTAAAAGAACAACTCCTTATGAATGAATGGCGAAGGGGAGAAAAATTACCTTCAGAGAATGAATTGGCTACTTCCTTTGATGTAAGCCGTGTTACAGTGCGTCATGCACTACAAAAACTTACTGCGCTAGGATTGATTGAAACAAAGTTAGGGGAAGGTTCCTTTGTAAGAGATGTTGCGCCTGGTATATCGATGAATCAATTAATTCCGATGGCTTATCTTAATGAGAACTCATTGCAAGAAATTATTGAGTTCCGTAGAGTTATGGAAGGAAAAGTAGCGGAGCTGGCTGCGATGAAAGCAACATCAGAAGATATTGAAAAATTGGAGCAGGCATATTCTACAATGGAGCAGGTAAAGGAAAATTTGCAACAGTTTTCAGAGGCTGATTTGAACTTTCATCTTACAATCGCCGACATAGCGAAGAATTCTATCATCCTTCAAATTTATTATATTATAAATGATGTTTTACGCAGAGCATTTTCTGAGATTGTTCTGAAAAGGGGTAATAGTGCAGGCTTATATTATCATAAATTATTGCTGGAAGCGATAAAAAGTGGTGATGCTACAAAAGCAAGAAGTATTATGGACGAACATATGGAAGATCTATACGATTCATTTCAAAATAATAAATAGGAAGAAGTTGGATGATATGGAGCATAATTGGCAAAAGAGCGCTTCAGAGCGTTTGCTTTGGGCTCAGTTTGATGCACTACAATTGGGGTCAGGATGGGATGAAGAAGATATAAAAAAGCCTCAGATTTTGATAGAAGATGTATATGGTGACAGTCATCCTGGAAGTACTCATCTTAACCAGCTAGCTGAACAGGCTAAATATGGAGTGTTTGAGTGTGGTGGTTATCCGGCGCAGTTTCATGCAACAGACGTATGTGATGGTTGTGCACAGGGGCATAATGGAATGAATATTATATTGGCATCCCGTGAGGCTATCTGTGATATGGTGGAGGTACATGCAAGCGTAGTTCCTTGGGATGGAATGATTTTATCCTCTTCTTGTGATAAATCAATTCCGGCTCACTTGAAGGCAGCCGCTAGAATGGACATCCCAACAATCTTTATACCTGGGGGTAGTATGAGACCAGGTCCGAATATGACTACATCGTTGGTAGCCGGAGATATTTCTCTAAGACAAAAGCGTAAAGGAGAAATCAGTGAGCAGGAAATTAGAGATTATAAACTAACAGGATGTCCGTCGGTAGGTGCTTGTACTTTCTTAGGAACAGCAAGTACCATGCAGTGTATGGCAGAGGCTCTGGGAATGGCGTTGCCCGGAAGCGCATTAGTACCTGCAACCATGCGAGATATTTTATCCTATTCCCGCAGTGCAGGAAGAAAAATTATGGAGTTGGTGGGTAAGGATTTGATCCCAAGTAAGATTATGACCAGAGAAGCATTTGTCAATGCGATCATTGTTCATAGCGCGATTGGTGGGTCTACCAATGCAACGATACACTTACCCTCTATCGCAAGAGAACTTGGAATAGTACTGACGCCGGAGCTTTTTGATGAAATCAATCATAAGATTCCTCACTTGGGAAATATCTATCCGGGAGGCGTACAATTAACAGAATCCTTCTGGTTTGCAGGTGGGATACCTATGATTCAATATATGTTAAAAGATTATTTAGATTTAAATGTGATGACAGTAACAGGAAAAACTTTGGGAGAGAACCTAGAGGAGTTGCAAAAAGATAATTTCTTTAATCGTAACTTGGGATACCTCTCAAACTATGATTTGAAAAGAGAGGATGTTATTATTCCGATGGAAAAAGTTAGAGAAATCGGTTCGATTGCTATATTAAAAGGAAATATCGCACCGGAGGGTTCGGTAGTGAAATATTCAGCTTGCACAGAGAATCTTCGTAAACATAAAGGAATTGCAAGAGTATATAACGCGGAGGAAGAGGCGTTCCACGCTGTGGTTAATGGCGAGATCAATCCAGGAGATATTATAGTGATTCGTTATGAGGGTCCTAGAGGGAGTGGCATGCCGGAGATGTTAATGACGACAGAAGCGATTGTTTGTGATAAGCGACTCAACGGAACAGTTTCATTAGTTACGGATGGAAGGTTTTCAGGAGCAACACGCGGGGCTGCTATTGGACATGTATCACCGGAAGCAGCAGCAGGTGGACCATTAGCATATGTAGAGACAGGTGATATCATCGAGTATGATATAGAGAATCGAAAGCTTAATGTAGTTGGTATTGCAGGTACTGAGACCTCCCTTGAAGAAGTTGATCGTGTATTTGAGGAAAGAAAATTAAAAAATGGCATTATCCCAAGGCCTGCTAGACGTGGTTTGTTTAAACGATATACGGATTCGGCGCTTTCAGCGATGGAAGGTGCAGGCTATTAATTAATAAAGAAGAGGAGTAAGGGTATGAAAGCAAGTTATATAACCCCAGCGGTAACCACGTTTGATAACAAAGGAAACTTGGATCATGAAGCACAGAAAAGTCTCTATGATTTCCTGATTCAAGGTGGAGTGAATGGAATTTTGATTCTGGGAAGTATCGGAGAGTTTTTTGCAATTCCCATTGAGAAGAAAAAGGAGTTGATTCGTGTAGCTGCTAGACATATTAATCGGCGAACCCAACTGTTGGTAGGTACTGCCAGTATGGATGTGAGAGAAACCATTGAGTTGTCAAGATATGCATATGAACAGGGCGCTGATGGTGTGGTCGTTGTCTCACCTTTTTATTTTAGTCTTACAGATCAAAGCGTAGAGGAATATTATGATTATTTGGCAAGGGAATGTCCGATTGATTTATATCTGTATAATTTTCCTGATCGTACAGGATATGAGATTTCGCCCATGGTAGCACTGAATCTAGTAAGAAAGCATAAAAATATTGTTGGTATTAAGGATACAATAGCAGGGATGGATCATACCAGAGAATTAATCAAATTAATTAAGCTGGAATACCCTGATTTTAAGATTTATTCTGGTTTTGATGATAATTTTGCACATAATGTAATATCAGGAGGGGATGGATGTATCGCAGGATTATCCAATCTTGCACCGGAGATTTGCAACGGTTGGGTTAACGCATTTAAGGATAATGACATGAAGCTTGTGGCTACCATACAGCAAAGAATTGACCGACTTATGGGAATATATCAGGTTGGAAAACCATTTGTCCCATATATTAAGAAGGCGATGGCAATTCGCGGGATTCCGGTACAAGATTATTGTACCTTCCCGATGCCCCTCGTAACGGAGAATGACGTAATAAAGTTAAAACAAATCATGAAATTTGAAAATATAATTTAAAAATTTATCCGCGGTTGCTACGTAATTATGAAATTACCAATATATACTTGCAGATTAGTAACTATGGTTCTATAATAATTCCATATTAATATTACGAAGGAGCCGGGGGAATTAACCGGAATAACTTACATGATTAACGACAACCGAGATGAACTTGTTATTGAAGAAATTAGAAAAGAATATAAAAAGATTGATAATGATTGGCTTGTCTTTCAGTACAAAATCTCGATAGGCCTATTTGTATTCGCTTTTCTGGTGGAATGCATGATGTCCGTGCTATTGACCAATTCAGATATGCTAACAACATCAGTAAATCGATATATACTAAAGTTCATTATTGCGCCAAGTATAGTGAACTTTCTCTTTATTATTGGTGATACTCTGATTATGAGTTCGAAGAAGTTAATGCAGGATCAGAAAATATACGGGATATCTATTAATCTTGTTATGATCTGTTTTGTTTTGTTCACCGTTCACAATGCATTTATTGCAACGTACTATCTATTCATTTTTGCTATTATATTAACGACGATATACGCTAGTTATCGTGTGACTGGTATTACGGTATTGCTAAGTTTAATCGCACTGATATTCTCAGAATTATTTATCAAATGGGATGCTGATAAGCCTAGCGTATACCACAGTACACAGCGACTGAGTGAATTTTTGATTTCACTTTTCATCATAATTGCTGCCTCAACGGTCTGCCTTGTAAAAATTAGTTTTATGTATAAAAAGAATGAAGCTAGTATTCAAAAGGAAATGGAGAGAGTGGGACTCGAGCAAAGGTTAAAAACAGATGAACTGACAGGGGTACTAAATCGTAAAGCATTATATGATGCTATGAGAGATATGGAAATGAATGGATCATCAGCCAGTTACATATTTGGAATAGCGGATATTGATAATTTTAAAAGTGTCAATGATCAATTGGGTCATTTGGTTGGAGACGATTGTTTATTTGAATTCGCAACACTGCTAGAGGAACATTGCCAGGGTGCATCTGTTTTTCGATATGGTGGGGATGAATTTTGTTTGATATTTGAGAATGTTAATATGGATGAAGCGGTATCGACCTGCGAAAACATTCAATCTGATTTAATAGAAATATATTCTAAGAAATACCCCATGTTGGATATCAGCGTTAGCTTCGGGCTTGCTCGTTATACAGCGGATGGAAACTCAGCCCGATTATTTATTAGTGCGGATCAGGCGTTATACGAGGCAAAGGAATTGAGGAACACGATACGTATTTATTAATAAATATTATTATTACCGGTGCGCAGTCTAGGCATACCTGTGAATGGAAGGCAGAAGCCTTCTTAGAGCGTCTATGTTAGAAGGCGTTACTGGTGAGAAGAAAATATAATTTAGAGTCTTTTTCTTAGAAGAGGATTGATATAAAAATTTTAATGTCTCTGACATGTATAATATAATGTAGAATATAAAAAAGAACCAACTTACTGAAATTTTTGAATCGGTAAGTTGGTTCTTTTATGTGTAGCCGGCGGTTAGTCACCGCCTTCTACTCACTTTGCTATGTTGAGGTTAGAATGTAGCTATAATAGTTTAGTATATGGTCATAAAATAAGGTAAAAGGGATACCCAAATCAAGTGAGAAAGATTGACAACGGTATAGATTGAAACAGCTATGTTTATTGCAATATTGGCGGCCTTAAGCTGTTGTGAACTGGCAGACTTCATTCGGTAGTAAATATAAACCAAGAGAAGTGCCGGTACAATCACTTTGATTAATATACTAGCAAGAGGACTGGTAACAGCCTTTATCATAAGAATATTTGCTTCTGCAAAATATCCCGTTTGTAATAATAACATGGTAAAGATAATATCTGTTACATTTAGCAGATAGAGCAATATAAATTTCTTTTTGATCGTTTCAATTTCATATTTTTTAATAAATGTAATCATAAATACACCTCCTTGGTTGCATTATTACCAGATAAATGGTAACTAATCATCTGGACTTTTAATTTTATTAAACGAGCTCACAAAATTATGCTTGTTTTAAAGATTATTGATTGGAACATGTTGGAGGTTCCTGTATAATAGGGATTATTGTAGTTGTATCAAGCAATTAAATTAATTTATAGACAACAAATCTAGGAGATGACATGAAAGAGATTATTATAAATGGTTTATTAATTGAACTTGAGAAAAAAAGAATTAAGAATTTGTATCTAAAAATTCTTCCCCCAGAAGGGAGAATTCATATCTCTGCGCCAGTAAGAATGAGCGAAGGAGAAATAAGGAGTTTTGTTTTATCTAAGCAGGAATGGATTACGGAGCAACAGGAGAAGGTTATTCAAAGGAACGCTCATATTACTATTGATTATGTTACAGGTGATAAAATATCAGTATGGGGCGTGTATTATCCACTGGTTGTATTTGAGAAGTGTGCTCGTAACGCAGTTGCTTTTGATGGAACAAAGATCTTTTTGTCTGTAAAGAAAAATATTGATGATACACCACAGTTAAGAGAAGCAACCTTGAATGAATGGTATCGTAAGGAATTAATGTACAAGCTTCCAGTACTAATTCGAAAATGGGAAACCATAATCGGAGTACAATCTTTAGATTTTACGATTCGTGATATGAAGACAAGATGGGGAACTTGTAACATTAGAACACACAGAATATGTTTTAATCTACAGTTAGCGAAGAAACCACCAAAATGTTTGGAGTACGTGGTAGTCCATGAATTGGTTCATTTGTTAGAGAAAAGTCATAACCACGTATTCAAGGGATATATGGATCAATTCCTTCCAGGTTGGAGAATGATTAAGAAAGAATTGAATGGACAGAGTTCTATCTGAATTAAGATGATTGCAGATTATAAAATCTTTAAAAAAAGATATCATAAAATCTCGTTAAAAAGGGAAGATTGCCTCTTGAAAATCTATATAGATAGGGAAGATTATTTTTTTATAATCTATATAGATAGGGAAGATTGCAGCTCTTGAAATCTATATAGATAGCGAAGATTGCTTGCAATAATTTTTTGATAAACGAAAAACCACAGATCATAATGTTCTATAGTAAACGGGAATTAGATGATTATATCTTTAATAATTTATATGAATCATTAATTGCAAATTCTTAAGAAATTTGAAAGATTTCTATTCATAAGTTAGTAAGCTTTGTCAATTATAATATAGTTAGTCTTTCGGAGAAAGGATACAATAATGAATAAGGAAAGAATACTTGTGGTTGATGACGATAAGGAAATTGTGAATGCAATTGAAAAGCTATTGAACTTAGAGGGGTATGAGGTAGTAAAAGCATATGATGGCTTAGAGGCTCTTGACCTTCTGATGAATCAGAATATTCAGCTTATCCTTCTTGATATCATGATGCCAAAGCTTGATGGACTTTCTGCGACGATGAAAATCCGTGACAGAAAGAATATTCCGATTATCCTGCTATCTGCGAAATCAGAGGACAGTGATAAAATCCTTGGTTTATCTATGGGTGCAGATGATTATATCACAAAGCCCTTTAACCCGCAGGAGCTGGTTGCTAGAGTAAAAAGTCAGCTAAGACGTTACCTGCATCTAGGAGATGTTGGTTATCAGAAAAATGCAAACCAACTTATCATAGGCGGACTTATGATTGACTTGTCAGCAAAACAGTTGATTAAGGACGGCGAAGAGGTTAGGTTAACGCCAACGGAATACAAGATTCTTGAGCTTCTTATGACCAATGCAGGTACAGTTTTTTCATCTGAGAAAATCTATGAAAGGGTATGGAATGAACCTGCGTACTCCGTTGAAAATACCGTCATGGTACATATTCGTCGTATTCGCGAGAAAATTGAAATTAATCCGAGAGAACCAAATTATTTGAAGGTGGTGTGGGGTATTGGGTACAAAATTGAGAAAGTTTAGTAGAAGTAATGGTACTAAGGGAATGGTATCCTTTTTGATTGTGATAATCACGATAGGCATGTTATTGCAATTTTCGTTTGCGAGTGATACTGGCATATCATTGGATAACTATAAAGATAAGATTTATTCAGAAAGTAACCAATGTGCACAAGATATTAGGAACGCTATGTGCAGCATAGTATATTCTGATTTATCTTTTTCACAAAAGGATGATAATCTGATTGAATTCTATTATCAAAAAGGAGACGAAGTTATTACCAATGTAAATGACAATGTTAAGAAGAATAATAGTAAAGAAGTTAATGTATATCGAACCTATTTTGAAAAATTTAAAAATAATTATTATTACCTTAAAAATGGGTTATGGGTTAACGGAATTACTAAGGAATCAATATTAGCATTTGATGAGAACTACAATGGGGAAATGAATATAATTGCCTTCCTAGCCTTTCCGGATTCCTACTTTGATATGAAACAGATTCATCTAGATAAACTGCGAAATTCCTTTATAAATCATCTAGTTGCTGCAGGGGTGTTAGCAATGATTGGATTAATGTTATTCTTATATTTGTTGCTGGTAGCCGGAAGAAGATATAAGGATGATAAGGTTTATATGACGGTATTTGATAAAATTTATTCTGATGTTTTAATTCTAGCATACCTAATATTTTGCGATTCTATTGGCAATGAATTATGGGTTGATATATTTGAAATGTATAATTTAGTGGGGGGTATCCTTCTCTCTGTCACATTTACGATTATCTCGCTCATAGTTATGTTATCTATAACCCGAAAACTTAAAGCAAAAATCTTTATTAAGCATAGTTTGATCTATAAAATCTATCAATTATGTTACCGAACAGGAAAGGATATCTATCAGTATTTATTCTTTGGCAATTTGTATCGTACTACGTCGCAAACAAAAACATTATATTACAGACAATTGATCGTATGTACGATAGCCAGCGTATCCTTTTTGTTAACAATTATTTTTACATTAATGCAAACCCCTCTATTATTGGTCACACCCATAATATTCGTAGTAATTATATTTTGGTATATCAAGGGCAATGCTGGGATTTATCAAAAGATCGATAAGGGCATCGAAGAGAGTTTGGAAGTGCAGATGAAATCAGAGCGTATGAAGATTGCTTTAATAACAAATGTATCTCACGATTTGAAAACACCGTTAACCTCAATCATAAGTTATGTTGATCTTCTATCAAAAGAGGAAGGATTACCCGATACAGCAATTGACTATGTTAAAATCCTTCAGATTAAATCCGATCGTTTAAAGAATATCGTAACGGATCTGTTTGAACTGGCGAAAAGCACCAGTGGGAATATCGCTTTGGAGGAAGAAGTAATTGATTTGAAAAGATTGATGGAGCAGACATTGGCAGATATGGAGGATAAGGTTAAGGTAAGTGAATTGCAGTTTAAAACATCACTACCGGATTCTCCAGTAGTTATCAAATCGGATGGTAAAAAACTGTACCGAGTTTTTCAAAATATTATTGATAATGCTTTAAAGTATTCTCTCAAGAATACTAGAGTCTATATCAACCTTGAAAAAGTGAATCAAAGTGTTGTTATAACATTTAAAAACATTGCAGCATATGAGATGAATTTTACGCAGGAAGAGATTTTACAGCGTTTCTACAGGGGTGATCAATCAAGAACTACGGAAGGCAGCGGACTCGGATTATCAATTGCGGAAAGCTTTACAAATAATTGCGGTGGAAAGCTATCAGTGGAGATCGATGGGGATGTCTTTAAGGTAAGCATTACCTTTGGCATGGACTAAATATTAATATTTTAAGAGTGTTATTATATTTATTCATTTTTGCTACATTACATATCGTCGTAACTTTGATGTAAAGAACAAATAAATACCAAGGATAACATTCTTTTTTACGTTCAAATAATGTTATAATTTAGGGGTCAAAAGGCGTTTCATTCACTTGGCTTCATCCAAGCAAAAGCGTGTTGCGAGCATGCTTTGTATCACGCAACAATGTATTAATTGTGCAAATTGACGTACATAACGTAAAAAGTAGCCTTTTGACTCCGGTATCTTGTTAAGATTATTCACCAAACCAGGCCTTCTTTAATAATCCAACTGCCTCCTCTATGCTTTTTTCGTGCATAGTGGCAAATCCTAATAATAGTATTGGATCTGGTCGAAGTGCCGTGCGATCAGAATAATATTTGGAGATACCGTAGGTTTTTACTCCCTGTTTAAGTGCCGCATGAATTAGTTCCTTTTCACACATGGTGTTAGGTACTTTAATCAACAAGTGAAGCCCTGCCTCCGCTCCGAGAATTTCAATACTGCAGTCCAAATCAGTGATTGCTTTTACAAGAATATCACGTTTTCTCTTATAAATAGTTCTCATCTTATTCAAATGCCGTTCAAAATAGCCCTGTTCAATAAATTGACATAATACCTTTTGCTCCATAATTGGGACAGGACATAGGATATAAGAAAGTCTTTCTTTGAACTGCTTCATGAGATGAGTGGGCAAAACCATATAGCTGACACGGAGCGTTGGAGAAATGGACTTTGAAAGTGAGCCCATATAAATCACCTTTTCATTCGTGTCCAAACCTTGAAGAGCGGGTATTGGTTTGCCACTATACTTAAACTCACTATCGTAATCATCCTCAATAATATAGCATTTATCGGTCTCATTAGCCCAATTTAATAATTGAATACGTCGATTAATTGGCATTATGCCACCAGAAGGAAATTGATGTGCAGGAGCAATGCAAAGAATATTGGCGTTGCTTTTTAATATGCCTTCGAGAAGCATTCCGTTCTGATCAATTCCAATGGGTGTAAAGGATGCGCGATTGCCGTTAAATAACTGATTTAACTTCTCATAACCTGGATTCTCGATCCCATAGATACTTTCTTCATCAAACAGCTGAATCAAAGTTTGAAATAACATTTCGGTACCCGAACTAATTACTATTTGTTGAGGGGTGCAATTGACACCTCGTGATTGATGTAAGTAATCAGAAAGTGCTGACCTCAGGCGATAAAAGCCCAAGGAATCTCCGGGCATAAGCAGTTCTTCGTCATATTCATTAATTACATCCTTCATTAACTTTCTCCATTGGTCAAATGGAAAGGAAGGCATATCTACTCCGTGATAAGTAAAATCATATAAAAGCTTCGATTCCTCAGCTTTTACATCAGTTAAGTTATGTGTATCAACTTTTATTTTTTGTATAAAATCAATCTTGCAAACGAAAAATCCTTTTTTCTCTATCGCAATAATATATCCCTCTTCAATTAATTGATCATAAGCAGCCTGAATCGTATTTTGACTAATCCCCAGATAAGAGGAGAGTTTACGCTTGGAAGGAAGCTTTGTATCATAAGAAATTCTTCCACTTTGAATCTCTGTTTTAATATAGGAATAAAGCTGTTGATAATAAGGTTTCTTGTTATCATTATCAAATTGTAAAGTCAAAAGTTCCATCAATAAATCACCTTTCTAATATTTATAAAATTGTAACGATAATCTTATCAAGACAACACAGTAAATTAATCCATGAATATGCATGTATTATTATCCTGCCGTAAAGACCACCCACCTGTGTTGTTATATTACATATATAATGTAAATATGCTCAATTATTTCGTCAGAAGTCACTCGTAAAGTAAAGCAATGAATAGGTGAGCATATATATGCAGATGCGCAGACCGGCCTCATGCGGGACGTCTTACACCGCATGTGGGTAAGGCAAGTCATATGTATATATATGCTCACCTATTCATATTCCCTAACTAAAACTGACATATGACTTTAATCTGATACCATCAAGTTTGCCAATTCTGACCCTTATAATAATATCAGATAAACATTATAATAAATCAAGATTTAAAAAATTTCAATAATTTTACATAAAATTTAAAAAATTTGGAGGAAAGAAAATGAATGAAAGATATGAATTAAATAAGAACTTGGCACAGATGTTAAAAGGGGGAGTAATCATGGACGTTACAACACCGGAGCAGGCAAAGATAGCAGAAGCAGCCGGAGCTTGTGCGGTCATGGCGTTAGAGAGAATACCGGCTGATATCCGTGCAGCAGGTGGAGTGTCTAGAATGAGCGATCCAAAGATGATCAAGGGGATTCAAGAAGCTGTGTCCATTCCGGTTATGGCAAAGGTAAGAATTGGTCATTTTGCAGAGGCACAGATATTAGAAGCACTTGAAATTGATTATATCGATGAGAGTGAAGTATTATCACCTGCAGATGATACCTATCATATTGATAAGTCCAAGTTTGGAGTACCATTTGTATGCGGTGCAAAGGATCTGGGGGAGGCATTAAGACGAATTCAGGAGGGTGCTTCCATGATTCGTACCAAAGGAGAACCAGGAACAGGTGACGTCGTGCAGGCAGTTCGCCATATCCGTCTTATCAATAAGCAGATAAGAGAACTACAGAATCTGCGAGAAGATGAATTATACCATGCAGCCAAGGAGTTGCAGGTTCCTTATGACCTTGTTCAATATGTTCATCAGAACGGTAAACTTCCGGTAGTAAATTTTGCAGCCGGTGGCGTGGCAACTCCTGCAGACGCGGCATTACTTATGCAGCTAGGTGCAGAAGGAGTATTTGTTGGATCCGGTATCTTTAAGTCGGGAAATCCTGCAAAACGCGCACAGGCGATTGTAAAAGCCGTAACAAATTATAATGACTCAAAGGTTTTGGCTGAATTGTCCGAAGATCTTGGCGAAGCCATGGTAGGAATTAATGAAGATGAAATCGATCTTCTTATGGCGCAAAGAGGAATTTAAATCCGACTTGAGACACAAATGATTTATTATGAAATAGCACGATAAAGAAAGTGGGTGATTCATTTGAAACGAATAGGAATTTTGGCATTGCAAGGTGCCTTTGCAGAGCATAAAGAAGCAATTGTAAAGCTGGGAGCAGAACCGATTGCGATACGACAAAAAATTGATTTAATGGAGCCTTCTTTGGAAGCATTAATTATTCCGGGTGGAGAAAGTACAGTGATCGGTAAACTCTTAAAGGAACTGGATATGTTTGATTTGCTGCAAAATAGAATCAATGAGGGCTTACCGGTTTTTGGAACGTGTGCAGGATTGATTTTATTAGCAAAACGGATTTCTAATGATAAGAATAATTATTTGGCTGCTATGGATGTAACAGTAAAAAGAAATGCCTATGGTAGACAACTTGGCAGTTTTCAAGTGGAACAGGAGTTCAAAGGAATTGGTGTTGTTCCGATGACATTTATCCGTGCCCCATATATTGAGAAGGATAATATGGGTAGTGGGGTAGAGGTGCTTGCTGAAGTTGATGGCAATGTTGTTGCAGCAAGACAAAATAATATTTTTGTGACTGCATTTCATCCTGAACTGACGGAAGATTTGAGAGTACATCGATATTTCTTGAATATGGTCAATTAGGAAAATATGTTTGTTTTAATTGCATAAAATAATACATCACTTTTACTAAAAACAGAAACAAAAAATACTAAAAAAATTGCATATTGTATAATTTGTATAGATTAGAATATAAATTTAATAAACAATATTGATTCCTTTGTTGGTTTGTGCTAAAATAAATATTTAGTTGGGGATTTTAACCTTGATTCATGTGAAGTAGAGTAATATATAATACGTAATGTACTGTATTTTGAATGAATCAATATAAATTTTATTTGAAAGAGGATGACAGTTATAGAAAATATAGCACTAAAAAATCGAGTTGAAGTATCACTTGTAGGGGCAAATATTGCGATATATACAACTGCTGCAATTTTTATGCCATACATACTTTCAACAATTGCACTTGTATTTTTAGCAATTTATTTATTGGTGAATAAACAATCGCGACAAATGATTTTTATCAACAAAGGGTCGAATTTACTTAAGATTTTTTTAGCATATTCAATTATTGTACCAATTGTTTTTCATAATTGGGCAGGTTTATGTACTGCAATAATTATAGTTCTTGCGGCTGTTTTAGGCTTGTATATTCGTAACATTATGACGAAAGCCTTATTTGAGAAATTAATGACCTTGATGTGTACCTTTAGTTTAACAAGCGCTGGTTATGCTATTGTTGAAAAAATAGTAAATTCTATCGAACAGGGAAGTAGTAGGGTTTCGGCAGTTTTCTTTTATCCTAACTATTTCGGAACCGTTGTAGGTATTGTAATTATTATCTGTGCCTATAAAGTTCTAACCAAACAGAATAATATATGGTTCTACTATATGGTTGCTTTTACAAATTTAATTAGTATGTATCTGTGTAAGAGCATGTTTGTATGGGTAGAAGTATTTGTTGGAGTTGCTGTATTAATGATTGTTTTAAAAAGACATAGATTACTATCAATATGGTTGATTGTAGCCGCTGTAGGTGGTTTCCTAGTTTTGTTTCTTGGCGTCAATATTATTCCAAGACTGAATGATGTGGAAGTTACGGTTAGACTTCGTCAGCAGATATGGAATGAAGCAATAACTGCAATAAGCCAATCCCCTTGGATTGGTCATGGATATTATTCATATATGCAATTGTTTGATAGCTCCTACTTAAATCAAGTTATTCCTCATTCACACAGTCTGTATATAGATACCGTATTAAATTTCGGAGTAATTGGTACAGTCTTATTGATTTGTTATTTTGGCAATTTGTATAAATCAATATTTAGAATTTGTTTTAAGGAAAAGAATCCTATGATTACATCATTAATATTAGCTGTTACAGCAGCTGCATTAGTACATGGAATAACGGATATTACCTTGTTATGGGTACAGACTATGCCTTTATTTCTATTGATTTTATCCGGTTTGGGTGCATTTGAAAAGGATAATGAGAAATTTAAGAGTTATCAATAAAAGCACAATCAACAGTTCAATACATTTAAGAGTGGTATTTTCATTTTTTGATTAGTATAAAAAGATTGGAATTTAATTAAGCCTTAGGAATTGTAACAGTTCTACTGTTTCGATACCCAAGGCTTTTTGTATATTTTATTTAATATCACACATACTAAATCAAAACAAAAGGTGGTGATATTATGAAAGGAAAGAATATTTTGCCCCCAACCTTTCAGAAGGTATTTATGAGGACGGATCCGAAAGTGAATGCGGATATTCGAAATCAAACAATAAGTACCTTAAATATATATAAGAACTGTAAGGAACCGGAGATAACGCAACGGATTAGTCAATTAAATCAAGAATGGGATACGGAACGTGTTCTGGAAGTAAATGCATCATTATTGTTATTACTTAGTTCGTATCTTGGGATAAGAACAAGTCGTATATGGTTTCTTCTAACTGGAGCAGTAGCGGGATTTATGATTCAACATGCATTGAAAGGATGGTGCCCAGCTCTGCCGCTTATTCGTAAATGGGGTGTTCGAACTGCAGATGAAATTTATTCTGAAAAGACAGCTTTAAAAACAATGAGAGGTGATTTTAATGGTGAATGTCCAAGCGCTGAGGATGCTTTAACAAAAGCAGAGAAATAATATTGCTTACTTGATTCGATTGCAAAACGATTAAGTTTACTAAATTAAGAAACAATGAAATGTGAAAAGGAATGCAGAACTATGTATTGTATAAAAAGATTACTAAATCCAGATATTTTTCAAGGGAAAAATAAAAAGCAAAATTATTTCGAAGGTTGGTATTTTAAAATATCTGACTATAAAATGGAAAACACCTATGCTATCATAGCAGGCATATCAATTGGAGAGTGGGATACGCATGCTTTCATACAAGTATTGGATTCTGATAATAATGTTAGCTATTTTCATTATGATATTGATGAATTTCAATTTAGTGAAAAAAGATTTGAGATTATGATAGGAGAAAATTATTTTTCAAAAAGCCGGATACGATTAAATATCGACGGTAAAAATTTAAGCCTTTTGGGTGACTTGTACTTTAGTAATATCATGGAGTTCCCCAGAACTATCTTTCGACCAGGTGTAATGGGACCATTTTTATATGTACCGTGTATGGAGTGTCATCATGATATTATCAGCATTCAGCATAATATTACAGGTCATCTTAAAGTATCCGGAAGATCAATAGACTTTACAAATGGAATTGGTTATATTGAAAAAGATTGGGGTAAATCAATGCCAAAGACTTGGGTGTGGTTCCAATCCAATCATTTTCAACCCGATGATGTATCACTATCAGTTAATATCGCAAATGTTCCCTTTTTAAAGGGAAAGTTCATGGGATTTATTATTATGTTGCGTTGGCATGATCGTATCTTTATGTTTACTACTTATAATGGATCATGGCTTAAGATGTCTTCTTTTAATAAGAACAAATTAAGAATTACTTCACAAGATTGCAGGTTTCGTTTGGATTTAAGTATTACTTATGCAGAGGGAGGTAATATTATTGCCCCAGTGAAAGGGAAGATGTGTCGAACAATCACGGAAACAACGAATGCAGTGGTTAAAATTAGATTTTCTAATCGAAAAGGAAAGGTTTTCTTCCAAGGAATAGGTACAAATGGAGGGTTAGAAATAGTAGAATAGCGTAAAAGAATAAGAGACCTATGGAGATTGAAAGCAATCATAATCAATAGCCATAGGTCTCTTATTTATTATGTGCGCCTGGCGGCGCACGTTTCTAACCGGTGCAAGTCCGGAATCCGCCCGGTAGTGGGAAGGATATAGCCGAAAGCAAGGGTGTCCATCGTGAGGTGGAATCTGAAGGAAGCTGGATGCGGGGAAC